>JAESGW010000081.1_pt1 | contig 251184 bp, 234 predicted proteins | sample 9269791 | NCBI WGS metagenome assembly JAESGW01 (sample SAMN16773120, study PRJNA677053) | algae metagenome | isolation source: Aphanocapsa lilacina HA4352-LM1 and co-occurring heterotrophs from near cave... | place: USA: Maniniholo cave, near Haena, Kauai, HI | collected 2009-07-28 | reverse complement strand
AAGCCACAAAACTCGCCCTCATCGCTGTCGCCAGAAAGCTCCTCGTCACCGCAAACGCCATCCTTAAGACCGGGCAGCCATTCCAAGCCTAACAACACAGTTGCCCGCCTTCGCGGGGATGACGCCGGTGCCGTGGGCAGTCCGTGGCTGCGACACTTGCGCCTATGCGCTTTCGCGGGATGGCGCCGAGTTCCAGACGGCCCAATGCCATTTCCGTGAGCCGATGTAACAATCCGCCCCGCCAGTGCGTATATATGGCGCATCCCAAATAATGGAGACCATCATGACGACCACTGAGCGGGCGGTTCTGGCCGGCGGGTGTTTCTGGGGCGCGCAGGAGTTGCTGCGCCACAAGGACGGTATCATCTCCACCCGCGTCGGCTATTCGGGCGACGATGGCAAGGCCAACGCCACCTATCGCGACCATGGTGACCATGCCGAGGCAGTCGAGATCATCTTCGATCCGGATCGCATCAGCTACCGTGATATCCTCGAGTTCTTCTTCCAGATCCACGATCCCTCGACCAGGAACCGGCAGGGCAACGATGTCGGCCGCGCCTATCGTTCGGCGATCTTCTACGAGAACGCCGAGCAGAAGGCGGTCGCCGAGGACACCATCAAGGACGTCGATGCGTCGGGCCTGTGGCCCGGCAAGGTGGTGACGGAGCTGCAGCCGGTCGGCCCGTTCTGGCAGGCTGAGCCCGAGCACCAGGACTACCTGCAGCGCATCCCCAACGGCTACACCTGCCATTGGGTCCGCCCGAACTGGAAGCTGCCCAAGCGCCAGGCCGCATAGACCAATCGAGCCTGGGACGGGCGCCGGGAAACCGGCGCCCGCTCCGTTGAACGGCCCCTGCCCGCATGCCATATCTCAATTGGGCTCAACCACCGGGAGACTTGCCATGGGCATGGCCGCCAATGAAATCGAAAAACGCATCCTCAAGGCGCTTCCCGACGCCATCGTGGAGATCCGCGACCTCGCCGGCGACGGCGACCACTACGCGGCGACCGTCACCTCCGAAGCCTTCCGCGGCAAGACCCGCGTCCAGCAGCACCAGATGGTCAACGCCGCATTCGGGGCCGACATGGGCACTGTGCTGCACTCGCTGGCGTTGCAAACGAAGGCGCCGGATTAGACCTCTCTTATCCTCCCCCGCGTGGCGGGGGAGGGGGACCAGCGAAGCTGGTGGAGGGGGGACGTTATCGTGCGGGCGTCGTCAAAGAGCTACAGCAGCGCCAAACGCATGCGCCGCGAGATGTCTCTGCCCGAAGTTATCCTCTGGCAGCTCGTCCGAGGCGGTAAGGTCCACGGCCTCCGTTTCCGCCGGCAACACCCGGTGGGCCCCTTCGTCCTCGACTTTTACTGCGCCGAACGGAAGCTTGCGATCGAGGTGGACGGCCTTGCGCACGACAACGCCGAACGCTTCGAGCAGGACGAACGGCGCACCATGTGGCTGAACAACCAGGGAATTCAGGTGATCAGGTTCATGGCCAGCGACATTCTCGACCCGCAGGCATTTGAAGCCGTCATGATGACCGTCGCCGAGATCGCGGCCCCCTCCACCAGCTTCGCTGGTCCCCCTCCCCCGCCCCGCGGGGGAGGATCAGGGGGCTCACCATGACCCGCTCCGTCCTGTTCGACGTCGATGGCGTGCTGGTCCACGGCTATCACGCGCGTCCGGAGAAGCAGATCCGCTGGGATGAGAACCTGCTTGCCGACCTTGGCGTCGATCCCGAGCGGTTCAAGACCGAGTTCATCTACGACATCTTCATCAAGAAGGTGATCGTCGGGCAGATGTCGCTGCTCGAGGCATTGGATCGTACCCTGCCCCGCCTCGGCTATCGTGGCCCCAGCATGGCGTTTGCCGGCTACTGGCTGAGCCATGACAGCAACGTCAACCAGCCGTTGCTCGACGTCGTGGCAGAGTTGAAAGCCAGAGGCACGCCGCTGTTCGTCGCCACCAACCAGGAACACATGCGCGCCCAGTGGCTGTGGCAGCAACTGAAGTTCGGCGAGCTGTTCAACGACATGTTCCACTCGGCGCGGATCGGCCACACCAAGCCAGCCAAGCCCTACTTCGACTGGGTGAGCAACCGCCTCGGCCCGCAGGCCGAGCCCCCACTATTCTTCGACGACCGCGAAGACATCGTGAAGGCTGCTCGTGCGCACGGCTGGGAAGCCGTCCTGTACGACGGCCTTGAGGACGTCACCAGCCATCCCTGGATCGCCGCGAGGTTGGCGTGACCTGGATGATCCGGCCGATGCAGGCCGGTGACAGCGAAGCTATGCAGCAACTGCACCAGCGCGCCATCATGGCCACACCGGACACGTACTACTCGCTCGATGAGCGCCGGAGTTGGGCCTTCGGGCTGCAGCCCGGGCAATATGTGACGCCCGCCAATGGCCACTTCGATGTTGCCGTGGTGGACGACCACGTCGTCGCCTTCTGCGATCACGGCCCCGATGAAGTGATCGGCCTCTATATCGATCCGGACTTCCAGGGCCGCGGCATCGGCAGCGCGCTGCTCGGCCAGGCGGAAAGCCGCATGCGCGGGGCCGGCACTACCTTCGCCAAAGTCCATTCGGCACTCTCGTCGCAAGGTTTCTACGAACGGCACGGCTATCGCGAAATCGAGCGCACCACCCACAAGAGCCGTGGTGGGCTGATCCTGCCCAGCGTCCGGCTGCAGAAGCTGCTCTAGCTGCACATGCATCGTCAAATGACGATGAGCACCTCGACAGCGCCGCATTGCAGGACTATTTAACGTCAGAACGGAGCCGGCATCCTCCCCGGCCTGAAAGGCATGCATATGAGCGACATCAACGCACTGATCGACGAGCAGGTGAAGAACAACGACGTGTTCCTCTATATGAAGGGCACGCCCGACTTCCCGATGTGCGGCTTCTCGGGCCGCGTGGTGCAGATTCTCGGCTATCTCGGCGTCGACTACCAGAGCGCTAACGTGCTGGAGAACCAGGACCTGCGCGAAGGCATCAAGGCCTACGCCAACTGGCCGACCATCCCGCAGCTTTACATCAAGGGCGAGTTCGTCGGCGGCGCCGACATCGTTACCGAGATGTTCCAGGCCGGCGAACTGCAGTCGCACCTCGCCGACAAGGGTATCGCCGTCAAGCAGTCCGCCTGACTTAATCGAGAGCAGCACAAGGGCCGCGTCTCATCGTGAGCGCGGCCCTTTCATTTTCTCAGGCCGAGCGGCGCAGCGCTACGCTCGCCTCGCGCGCCGGAACATCCGCCGCAAACCGCTGTTCGCGCAGCGGTCGCACCCGGCGGGTGGCTTCGGCGTAGATCGGGTGCGCCTTGTAGGCGGTGAGGGCCGCTTCATCGGCGAACTCGGCATACACCACCACGTCGACATCGTTGCCGAACTGGTCGACCTTGCTGTTCCGCGTCACCTCGAAATGCAGCGAATGCGGGATCTGGCCCAGCAAGCTGAGCCCCTCGACCACAGCATCGAGGTTGGCCGGCTTGGCAGTGAAGAAGACGATGTGGCGGATCACGAGTCGAGGCTCCGTTGTTGCCACCGCATATAGTCCTCCCAGATCGCGAGACAACTGCGGCATGAGGCCACGATCACGTAACGTGATGGCTGGCATAACCAAAATGCGTTTCCTCTGCGGCTGGCCTGCCGTGTAAGTACACAGTCCATTTCTGTCCCGCCCTTCGAGTCCCCCCGCCATGTCCTCGATCACCGCCTCCCGTTCCATGGCGACGCCGCTTATTGCGCTGATCATCTGCGGCTGCATCATCGCGGCGGTGACCAACGGCATCCGCACCAGCTTTGGCCTCTTGACCCTGCCGATGACGTCGGATCTCGGGCTGACCCGCGAAGCCTGGGGCATGGCCATGGCCATCCAGAACCTCGCCTGGGGCATCGCCCAGCCCTTCGCCGGCGGGCTGGCCGATCGCTACGGCACCGCCAAGGTGATCATCGGCGGCCTGTTGATCTATGCGCTGGGTCTCGCCTTGATGGTGGTCTCGCCCACCGGCTCGCTGCTCAACCTGACGGCCGGCGTCATCACCGGCGTCGGCATCGCCACCTCGTCCTTCTCGATCGTCATGATCGCCTTCGGCCGCCGCGTGCCACAGGAGAAGCGCAGCCTGGTTTTCGGCGTCGCCACCGCGGCCTCGTCGTTCGGCCAGTTCGCTTTCGCGCCGCTCGGGCAGGCCTTCATCAGCAATTTCGGCTGGCAGAGCGCCCTCATCTATGCCGCCGCGATCCTGGCGCTGGTGATCCCGCTTACCTTCGCGCTGCGCGGACGCACCGAGCGCGCCGCCGGGCAGGCCGATCTCAAGTTCATGCAAGCGCTGAGCCACGCCTGGGGTTTTGGTTCCTACCGGCTGCTGGTCATCGGCTTCTTCGTCTGCGGCTTCCACCTCGCCTTCGTCAACGTCCACATGCCCGCCTACCTGGTGCAGTGCGGTCTCGCGCCCGAAGTCGGAAGCTGGGCCATCGCGGTAATCGGGCTGTTCAACATCGTTGGTTCACTCCTCGCCGGCTATCTCGGCGGGCGCCTGCCCAAGCAGTTGCTGCTGGCTTCGATCTACTTCAGCCGCGCCGTGGCCATTGGCCTGTTCGTGCTGTTCCCGGTCACCGAGGTCAGCGCCTACATATTCGCCGCGGCGATGGGCCTGCTCTGGCTCTCCACGGTGCCGCTGACGGCGGGTCTCGTGACGCTGTTCTTCGGCGCGCGCTACATGGGGATGCTCTACGGCGTCGCCTTCTTCAGCCACCAGCTCGGCTCGTTCGTCGGCGTGTGGCTGGGCGGTTTCGTCTACGATCACACCGGCTCCTACAGCGTCGTGTGGTACCTGGGGATCCTCCTCGGTCTCGCCTCGGCGGCCATTCACCTGCCGATCCGCGAACTCAGCGCCAAGTCGTTCCAGGTGAAGCCGGCCTGATAGCCTCGGCCTCTCCAGAGTATTGATCAGCCGCGGGTTGCCAAAGGCCGGAGATGCGCGCATCTTCCCGGCCTTTCCGGCCCTCCCCGGCCCTTTCTGAGCAAACAATGTCCGCTACATCGTCGACCGCGCGGGGCCTGTCCCGCGTCGAATTCATTATTCTTGTTGCAGGGCTGATGGCGCTCAACGCGCTGGCCATCGACGTCATGCTGCCCGCCCTGCCCTATATGGGCGAAGCATTCGGCATCAGCCACGAGAACGAACGCCAATTCGTTGTCGGCGTTTACATGTTCGGTTTCGGCATCGCGCAGCTCGCCTTTGGCCCGCTCACCGACCGCTTTGGCCGTCGCGGCCCGCTGCTGGTGGGCCTCGGCATTTACCTCGTCTGCGCCTTCGCCGCCACCTTTGCGCCGACCTTCGGGGCACTGCTGGCGCTGCGCTTCGTTCAGGGTATGGGCGCTGCCGGCACCCGCGTCATTGCCACCGCCGTGGTGCGCGACAAATTCTCGGGCCGCGAAATGGCCGAGATCATGTCGCTGACCTTCATGGTGTTCATGGCCATCCCGATCCTCGCGCCGGGCATCGGGCAACTGATCCTCCTAGCAGGCCCATGGCAGTACATCTTCCTGTTCATGGGCGGCCTTGCGGCGGCAATCAGCCTCTGGGCCTTCGTCCGCCTGCCCGAGACCATGCACCCGGAGTACCGGCGCCCGCTCAGCTTCAGTTCGGTCATCGATGGCTTTCGCATCGTCGTCACCAACCGCGTCGCGCTGTTCTATGGCCTTGCGGGCACGTTCCTGTTCGGCGCCATGTTCGGCTTCATCTCGGCGAGCCAGCAGATCTTCGTCGAGATCTATGGCTTGGGGCCCTACTTCCCGGTGGCTTTTGCCGCCATGGCCGGTACCATCGCCATTGCCCAGTTCATCAACTCGCGCGTCGTGCGCCGCTTCGGCATGCGCCGGCTCAGTCACACTGCCGCGCTGGTCTATCTCGGCGCAGCCTCGATCCTGGTTGTAGTTGCGCTGATGGGCCCGGTGCCCTTCCCGGTGTTCTTCGGGCTGCTGATGGTGATCCAGTTCTTCTTCGGCTGGGCCGCCTCGAACATGAACTCGTTGTCCATGGAGCCGCTCGGCAATGTCGCGGGTACGGCCGCCTCGGTCTTCGGCTTCACCCAGACCGTCGGCGGCGCGCTGATCGGCACCTATATCGGCCAGCACTTCAACGGCACGATCGTCCCCAACGCGCTCGGCTACGCCAGCATGGGCGCCCTGGTGCTGGTCTCGATCCTGATTGCCGAGAAAGGCAAGCTGTTCGGCGTCAGCCCGCAGTATGAGACGCATGCCGATGCGGGACACTGAAGCACTTCACCATCGAGGTGCATCATCACCGCACGGACGTCATTCCTGTGCAGGCTGTCGAATCGACTAGGTCCACTGCCTGCGCCCCGAAACGCGAAGCTATGCCCCACCCACCGGGTCATTCCCGCGAAAGCGGGAACCTCTGTTATCCTGGCCTTTGCACGATCGTAACCGGAGTTCCCCGCTTTCGCGGGGATGACACCGAGTTCGGGGCACTTGCCGAGCGTCGGTTCCACTGGGGACGAGCAAGCCGACTGTGAAGCCCGCTTCAGCCGTTCTTCCGTCCCACAAAGATCGTCCAGCCGAGCATCGGCCGGATGACCCGCTGATAGTGCATCCAGTCGTCGTGGCTCTTCTGCAGCACCTCGGCGTGGTCCTTATGCCGAGGATTGTCGCGCGCCCACATCAGCGTCGCGTGCCGCTGGTGACTCTGGTAGCGCTCGTAGTCGGCATCCGAAGCGCTGATCGTCGCCGAAACTTCGGCGCCGTGACGCTCCATCACCCCTATCATATTGACTGTGTCGGGCGGCAGGATATCGCCCTTCGGCACCGCCGGCGGATGCCTGAGCACCGTGGTCCCCAGCACCAGGGTGCCGCCCGGCTTGGCCACGTTCGACATCCATTCGAGCGCCGTTGGCACATCGCCGAGCGAGGCTGCTGCCCCGAGGCAAAGCACCACATCGTAGGAAGCCGGCTCCACCTTGAAGCCCTTGACCGCCGCGTTGTGGAAGGTCAGCTGGCCGCGGGCCGGGGTCTTGCGGCGGGCCGCTTCGAGGAAGCGTGCGTTGATGTCGATGCCGACACCCTGGATGGCGAATTTCTCCGCCCAATGCCGCATCAGCCAGGCCTTGCCGCAGCCCATGTCGAGCACGCTCATTCCGTCACGGATCGAGCAGTAATCGTCCAGGAGGCGCAGCTTCCGATCGGTGATCGGGTTCTGGATCTCGACCTCGCGATCGGCGATCGCCCAATAGTTCAGCTGGTCCAAACCGCGTCTCCCCTCGCCGATCAGAGGCCCTCACTATACCGTAAACACCTCTGAGCGCAGTAAATTCCAGGTATCGGGGTCACTCGCAATGAGCAGGCCGCCATCGCGATGGCTCGGCAGATAGTTCGAACCGTCGAAGCGCGCCACGAAGCCGCCGGCCTCCTGCGAGATCAGCGATCCTGCCAGGTGATCCCAAGGCATCAGCTTGTTGAACATCACGAAGTGCGAGAAGCCGGTTGCGAAGGTTCGGTAGTCGTGCCCGGCGACGCGGTAGTTGGCCGCCACCTTGAGCTTGGCGAGGTTGGCCAGGACTTTCGGCTTGCTGTCGGTCGGCAGGAAGGTGATCGACACGTGGCCGACAAGGTCGGCAAGGCCGGGCGCCGTCGCCACCTTGAGCCGCCAGTGTGTGCCGTCGGGCCGCCGCTGCCAGGCGCCACCACCTTTTTCGGCCAGCACCCAGTCGTCGCCCATCGGGTCGTAGATGATACCGGCAATGGTCTCGCCGTTCCTGACCACCGCGGCCATCGTGGCAAACAACGGCAGCCCCGCTGCGAAATTGGCCGTGCCATCGACCGGATCGACAATGATGGCGAACTCGGCCGCATTCAGTTCTTCCAGCAGGGCTGGCCGCGACGCCACCGATTCCTCGCCGACGAACAGCGATTCCGGCCAGGCCAGCTCAACCGCCGCCTTGATCCGCCGCTCCGCCTGCTCGTCCGCCTCGGTGACGAGGTCGATCGCATCGGTCTTCTGCCGCACCATCCCGGCATCGAGGTGCCGGAAGCGCGGCAGGATTTCTGCCTTTGCCGCATCGCGCAGGATGACGGCAAGACGGTCGATATCGAAGCTGGACATGGTCACTCCAGGGGTTGTCGGGGGTCAGCCGCCGGAAACGCCATCCTTCGGCGCGCTGCTGAGGCCAAGAAAGTCGAAGAGTTTCGCGTCGAGCAGGTGGCTCGGGCGCACGTTACCCAGAGCGCGGATCATGATGTCCTTGCGCCCCGGCATCCGCTTTTCGATGTCGTTGAGCATCGCCTTCATGGCATTGCGCTCCAGCCCCTCCTGCGAGCCGCAGAGGTCGCAGGGGATGATCGGGAATGCCATGTGCTCGGCGAACTTCTCGAGATCCGGCTCGGCGCAATAGATCATCGGCCGCAGCACTTCGACGTCACCGTCGTCGTTCATCAGCCGCGGCGGCATCGCAGCGAGCTTGCCGCCATGGAACAGGTTCATGAAGAACGTTTCGAGGCTGTCCTCGCGATGGTGCCCCAGCACCAGCGCCGAACATCCCTCCTCGCGCGCGATCCGATAGAGGTTGCCGCGCCTGAGCCGCGAGCAGAGCGAGCAATAGGTCGCCCCCTGCGGCAGCGTGCTGGTCACCACCGAATAGGTGTCCCGGTACTCGATCCGGTGGACGATGCCGTTCTTCTGCAGCCAGCCCGGCAGGATGTGCTTGGGAAAGTTCGGCTGCCCCTGGTCGAGGTTGCAGGCGATCAGTTCGACCGGCAGCAGCCCGCGCCATTTCAGGTCAAGCAGCAGCGCCAGCATGCCGTAGCTGTCCTTGCCGCCGGAAATGGCCACCAGCCACTTCTCGCCGGCCCGCGCCATGCCGAACTTCTCGATCGCCTCGCGCATGTTGCGCACCAGGCGCTTGCGCAGCTTGTTGAACTCGACGCTGCGCGGCGCCGCGGCAAACAGCGGATGCGTGCCGGAGAGGTCCTCGGCATCTGCTTCGAGTACGGCTGGGCTGACGATCTGGTTCATGGCGCTGCTGTAGCAAACCCGGCGCCTTACCGGAAGCTTGCGGCGATTTTAACTCGCGGCAAGGTTGCACCGGATTTGTTGCGGGTCTCGGATTTAGTCAGTTAGATGACGTCGACCTCACGGAACCCCGAGGAGTCTCTCTTGTTCCGCTCATTTTTTCCTACCCCCAAGCTGTTCTTTCCTGCTGCTGTCCTCTGGACCGTCATCTGCATGGCGGCCTGGTTCACCATAGGGCCGGCTCTGCAGAGCGTCCTCAGCCTCGGCCCCTGGCTCGGCGTGCCAACCGTGGAGGGCCAGCCTGAGCCGTTCTTCAGCTCGGACAAGGTCTGGCTTTACCAGTACATTATTGTGACTGGCTACCTGTTCTGCATTCCTTGGTACTGGATCGGCCACAATCGACGCTGGTTCTGGTGGAGCGTCGTTGGCACCGTAACCATTGTCGAGGTGGTGTACTTTAATGTGCAGGTGAGCGCCTGGCTAAACGACTGGTACGGCACCTTTTACAACCTGATCCAGTCGGCGCTGACTACACCCAACAGCCCAGCGCTTCGCCAACATCGTCGAGGGGTTGGCCGTCAGTTTCGTCAGTTCGATAATGACGCTCGTGGTATTCCTGCCGCTGCTGTGGCGCCTGTCCGCGAACATCACCGAACTGCCAATCTTCGGACCGGTCGCTGGAAGCCTGGTCTGGGTGGCGCTGGTGTCCTCGGCTTTTGGTACCGTCCTGCTTGCCGCCGTAGGGTTCAAGCTGCCCGGCCTCGAGTTCCACAACCAGCGGGTCGAAGCCGCCATGCGCAAGGAACTCGTCTATGGCGAGGACCATTCAGACCGAAGCGATCCACCGACTTTCCGGGAGTTGTTCCGCAACGTTCAGGCCAATTACTTCCGCCTCTACAGGAACTATCTGTACTTCAACGTCGCGCGCTACGCGTATCTGCAGGGCGCCAACTTTGTGCCTCTGGTCGCCATGGGACCATCAATCGTCACCGGAGCATTGACGCTCGGACTGTTCCAGCAGGTCAACAATGCCTTCGGGCAGGTAGAGGACTCGTTCAAGTTCTTCGCCAGTTCGTGGACCACGATCATCTCACTGATCTCGGTCTACAAACGCCTGCGCCTGTTCGAGAGTTACATTCCGCAAGATGCCCCGATCGCCAACGACTACGACGACCCTCGCTATCTTGAATCGTGGCGCGCCGACCATCCGGTGGACGGTGCCGAACCAGCTCCTGCTCAGTAGTGGTCGCCGCAACGGGCGCAGCCTTGCTGCTACCGGTTGATCGCAAACAAAAAAGGGCCGCCCCATCGGGCGGCCCTTTACAATTCCGTGGTGTGTCCCCGCGCGATTAGCGCGAGTAGAATTCCACAACCAGGTTCGGCTCCATCTGCACCGGGTACGGCACATCCGACAGGGCCGGGACGCGAACGTAAACCGCGGTCTGCTTGCCGTGATCGACTTCCACGTATTCGGGAACGTCGCGCTCGGCGAGCTGGTTGGCTTCGAGCACGATGCCGAGCTGCTTGGAGCGCTCACGCACCTCAACCTTGTCGCCGACCTTGACCTGGTAGGACGGGATGTTGACGCGCTTGCCGTTGACCAGGATGTGGCCGTGCGACACGAACTGACGCGCCGCGAACACGGTCGGCACGAACTTGGCGCGGTAGACGATGGCGTCGAGACGGCTCTCGAGCAGGCCGATCAGGCGCTCGCCGGTGTCGCCCTTGACGCGCGAAGCTTCGGTGTAGAGCTTCTTGAAGGCCTTCTCGGTGATCGAACCGTAGTAGCCCTTGAGCTTCTGCTTGGCGCGCAGCTGCAGACCGTAGTCGGAAGTCTTGCCCTTGCGGCGCTGGCCGTGCTGGCCGGGGCCATAGGCACGGTTGTTGAGCGGGGACTTCGGACGGCCCCACAGGTTTTCGCCAAGACGGCGGTCGATCTTGTGCTTAACTGAATCGCGCTTCGACATCGGAATCCTTTCATAGATCGTCGAAAGTGATTGCGCCCTCCTCTGCCCGTCCTTGCGGAACGGACCGACAGATTCTCTGAATTCAGGGAATCCCGGGTGCGCTCGAGGAGCCCGGGGGCTCGACAAGTGGGCGCGTGATAGAGGTGGAAGCCGCAGGAGTCAAGCGCCGCGACCGGAAGCGCTAGCGTTCCTTGACCTTGCGGCCGCGCCCTTCCAGCGGTCCCAGGGCTTCGAGCAGCGCCAGGATCAGGGCCTGCAGTTCCGGACCGCTGACCACCGCGGTGCCGTCGTCGGGCGTTTCGACGTCGACCATGGCGATCTCCTGCGGCTCATCATTCCCCTTGGCACCGCGTGGATAGGTCCATTTGTATGTGAAGGCGAGCCGGCCATCGTCTCGCGTGTGCTTGAGCCGCAGCGTGACTGTGTCGCCCGGCTTCACGTTGATGCCGGTAATGTTGATGCCACCATTCCCCTTGATGCCAACACCGTGCGGGCTTGCAGGTCCATTGGGAGCAATGCCGTCGATCCCCAGCACTTCGACGCTCGCATGCGTCGCCGCGATATGCAGGTCGCTGGCGTTCACGTTGGCGCCACCGTTCGGCAGTTTGTCCGGCAGCTTGAGGATATAGTTGTCGGTATTCTGAGACATGTCTTCCTCCCTTTCCTGCCTTGGCAGGAGGAGCGAAAGTCTATGCCGTTGCCGTCTGGTTCGATTTACTTCCTGACCAGAAATTTATCTCAAGTCGTGTCAACCCGGAGCGGGCTACACCATTTTCCGATCGAGCGTGCGCTGGTTCCTGAGCCCCGGGAACAGCCGGCTCCACAGCACCGCGATGGCGATCGAACCGAAGCCGCCGATCACCACCGCCGGCACCGGACCGATCAGATGCGCAACGGTGCCGGCACGGAACTCGCCGAGTTCGTTCGAGGCGCCGATGAACACCGAGTTCACTGCGTTCACCCGGCCGCGCACCTCCTCGGGCGTCCAAAGCTGCATGATGGTCTCGCGGATGGTGACGCTCACCATGTCGGAGGCGCCAACCAACGCCAGCGCCGGCACCGAGATCCACACCGTGGTCGAAAAGCCGAACAGCACGGTGAAGGCGCCGAACAGTCCGACGAACAGGAACAGCAGCTTCCCCGCATGGTCGCGGATCGGGAAGCGCGTCAGGAACAGCGCCATGACGATAGCGCCGATCCCCGGCGCCGCGCGCAGGAAGCCGAGCTCCTGCGGGCCGGCATGGAGAATATCCTTGGCATAAATCGGCAGCAGCGCCACCGCGCCGCCCATCAGCACCGCGAACATGTCGAGCGAAATCGCCCCCAGCACCACCTTGTTCGAGAAGATGTAGCGGAACCCCGCCAGCATGGTCTCGAGACTGGTCGCCTGGTGCGATTCCCGGTGCTGCGGCTTGGAAATCATCAGCACCGAGCCCATGGCGATGACCAGCAGCACCGCGCCGGTGCCGAAGGCCACCGATGGGCCAATGCCATAGAGCAGCCCACCCACCGCGGGTCCGGCGATCGAGGCGAACTGCCACGCCGACATATTGGTGGTGATGGCGTTGGCCAGCGCTTCCGGCGGCACCAGGTTCGGCGCCAGCGATTGCGCCGCCGGGCCCCAGAACGCCCGCGCCGTACCGAGCACGACCAGAATGCCGAAGATCGGCCACACCTCGTGCGCCTCGGCATTGACGAAGGCGAGGAAGCCCAGCGCACAGAGCAGTTCCACCCCCAGGCAGATCGCCATGATCATCCGCCGGTTGAAGCGGTCGGCGGTGAGCCCGGTAACGAGGATCAGCACCAGCGCCGGCAGGAACAGCGACAGGCCCACCAGCCCGAGCAGGAACGCCTCGCCGGTAACGTCGTAGATCTGCCAGGCGATCGACACCGACATGATCTGCACTGCAAAGCTGACCAGCAGGGTGGTCAGCCAGAAGAAGCGGAAGTTGCGGTAGCTGAAAGCGAGCTTGGAGGGCTCGGCGGCGGTGGGAGGAGACATGATGCTGCCTGATGCCACGCGCAGCGACAGGGCGTCAAAGCATACTTTGGACGCTGTCCGACGGCTTCGGTGTCAATCCTCGGACTCCGCGGCCTTTGCCGCCTCGGCCTGTCGCGCCTTGCGTCCCTGTCGCAGATGCGCCCGGTCGATCGACGAGATCACCCCGCGCAGGGTGCGGATCTCCTGGGTCGAGAGCTGCGCCCGGGCGAACGCGGCGCGGAGGTTGTCCACCATGGTCGGCCGCTTATCCTCGGTCTTGAAGAACCCGGTGCGATCGAGCGTCTCCTCGAGGTGGAGAAACAAGCCGATCAGTTCCTCGCGCGGCGCCGTCGGATCGAGCCCGCCGCTGAACGGCAGCACCTCGCCCTTGTCCGCCTGCTGACGCCACTCATAGGCCATCAGCAGCACCGCCTGCGCGATGTTGAGCGAGGCAAACGCCGCCTCCACGGGGAAGGTCACGATGGCGTCGGCGAGCGCCACTTCCTCATTGTAGAGGCCCCACTTCTCCCGCCCGAACAGCAGTCCGGCTTTCTCGCCACCGGCGATGTGCGAGATGATCCGTTGTGCCCCTTCCTCGGGGCCATAGACCGGCTTCTGCATATCGCGGCGGCGGGCGGTGGTGGCGAACACCAGTTGCAGGTCGGCGATCGCCTCCTCGAGGGTCGCGAACACCCGAACCTTGTCGATGACATGGTCGGCCCGCGATGCCGCGGCGATGGCCCGCTCGTTCGGCCATGGGTCGCGCGGGTTGACGATCCTGAGATCCCACAAACCGAAATTGGCCATGGCTCGCGCTGTGGTACCGATATTCTCGCCCAGTTGCGGCTCGCACAGGATGATCGCCGGGCTCGGCCGGAAGGTGAACTCCTGCGATTTGTCGGTTCCGGCCATCGGCACCCTTTCACTGTATCGGCGGGCGTTCCGATCTGTCAGGGTCGCAGACCACCACCTGGTCGCGCCCCGCCCGCTTGGCCTCATACATCGCGCGGTCGGCGAGCGAAACCATTTCGGATAGCCCAGTGCTGCTTGCGGCATCGAATGCCACCCCGATGCTGACGGTGATCCGTTGCAGGCTGCCGCTCTCCAGCACCACCCCGAGGTTCGCCACGGCCTTGCGCATCCGCTCCGCCACCGCCTGCGCCTCGCGCCGCGTCACCCGTGGCAGCACCAGCGCAAACTCCTCGCCGCCGATGCGGCCGAACAGGTCGCCCTGCCGGATGGCGGTGCGGATCGCCGCCGCCACGGCGACCAGCACGCGGTCACCTGAGGGGTGTCCGTGCTCGTCGTTGATCTCTTTGAAATGATCGGCGTCGAGCACCAGCACGGCAGCCGCCGTGCGCTCAATGAGCAGTTGCGACAGCAACCGGGTCCCTTCCTCCATGAAGGTGCTGCGGGTCAGCGCATCGGTCAGCGAGTCGTGGCGCGCCAGCCGCTCCAGTTGCTCGATGCGACGGCGGCGTTCCGCATTGACGCTGGCGATCACCATCGGCCCCAGTGCCACCAGCGCCACGGCCATATGCACCGCTGTGATCGCATCGCCCGTCACGTCGGCGCCCATCCCCAGTTCGAACAGTCCGAGCTTGATGCCGATCATCGCCAGCCCGGAGTAGATCATCACCAGCACCGCCGTGGCGGCCAGCGGCAGCGCCAACGCGCACCAGATCAGCGCCGGGACCGGAAACACGATGGCGACCGGATGCGCTACCAGCAACGACAAACCGATCGCCGCGGCCAGCACCGCAACCGGCAGCAGCAGCGGCCACGCCTGCTCTGCCCGCAGCCGGGGCAGCGGCAGCCACCTGGATGGTGGTGGTATCGTCAGCAGCACAGGCAGCAACGCCAGATAGTTCACCAGCTCCGCGGCGAACCATCCTGCCCAAGCCTCGAAATAGCTGAGGCCGGTGATCTCGCTCAGCGCCACCCCTCCGGCAATGCCGGCTGCCGCCGACGCGGCGCACGCCATCAGCAGCAGTGAGATCACACCCTGCGGTCGTGACAGCGCCCGGTCTTCCGGCTCGAGCGAACCGAACAGCAGCGTGAAGGCGACCACGCCCAGCAGATTGCCGCCAGTCAGTACCGAGGCGAGGCGCAGGCTGTCGCCGATCACCATCGCCGCCGCGAGGTACGCCGCCGCGGCGCCGAGGATCACCGGCAGCGTGCGTAGCCGCTGCGAGCGGACCAGCACACCGGCTAGCACCGCGTTGGCGGGCCAGAACGCTGCAAGAAACCCGATCGGTCGGGACAGGCTACCGGCGATGGCAGCCAGAAAGATGAGGGTGGCGACGATCAGCACGTCGCGGGGGTGGAAGGATAGAAGGCGGGGGATGCGGCTGCCCCCGGCCGCGGGCGTCAAGTCCATGGGGTCCTCTACACGTGCGTCCATTCGCGACATCGCGCCGAACGCCTGACCCCTCAATCAGCATTCTGCCGAAACGCGATGCCTCAGCAGCACAAGTAGACCACGCGGCCTGACTGACGTCAGGCGGTTTGCATGTCAGCCATGAGGTTTTAGCAAGTCGACGCTCGTCCGACCTGGCACTAGCCTTACGCGCGCGTGACAGTCAGGCCACCATATGGTGGTTCAGTTCCTTCACCTTGCTGCCGCGTAGCCATTCGCGGTCCAGAATGGCGAAATGCAGCTCCTCGTCCCATTCGCCCTGGAACAGCGCGTGCTCGCGGAAATGCGCCTCGAGCCGCATGCCGATATCCTTGAGCAACTTGGCCGAAGCCTGGTTCCGTCCCGAGCACCGGGCATAAATCCGGTGCAGCCCGAGTTCGTTGAAGCCGAGATCCAGCATGGCGCGCACCGCTTCCCGCGCGTATCCCTGTCGCCGCTGCGCCGGGCTCAGAATGAAGCGCAGTTCCGCCTGCCCGGCAGTTGCGTCGGTCCAGCGCAAGGAAATCTGCCCGATCAGCATGTCGTCCGCCTTGCGCACCACGGCCATGGTCAGGGCGTCGCCCGGCCGGGTCAGCCGGCGCTGCGCGCACATCGCATCGAGCGCGGCTTTCACCTCCACCCGGTCGCGGGCTTTCCAGTCGAGGTAGCGCTGAACCTCGGGCAAGGCATGGTACGCCATCACGGCGTCCAGGTCGGACCTATGGAAGTTCCTGAGAGTAAGCCTCTCGGTCTCAATCGGAAAATCAGGCATCGCCATCTCCGCTCCTCCCCTCATGCTGCTGCTTACTCCAGCAACGCGACGGGTTGATGGCGGTTCCGCCTTAGCCGTTGAAATATCTTGCCAAATCTGCCCAGTCGAGCGGAATAGCCAAGTCTTTGGCGGCACTTAGTGCCCGGCGCGGGCCCGCCATTCGCCTTCCAGCAGGGCGTAGACGAACTCCTCGTCCCAGGCGCCCTTGAACAGCGCATGCTCGCGGAAATGCGCCTCCCGTCGCATGCCGAGCCGCTCCATCACTTTCCACGACCCGGCATTTCGGGCGTCGCAGCGAGCGTAGATGCGGTGCATGCCGGCCCCCTCGAAACCCATCTGCAGCAGCATGCGCGCCGCTTCGGTGGCATAGCCCTGGCCGTGGAACTCCGGATGAAAAATATAGCCGATCTCGGCCTGCCGCGCCGGCGCATCCCTGAGGATCAGCGACACTTCGCCGATCAGCCGCTGCGTCGCCTTGAGTTCGGCGGCCAGGAACACCTTTGCGCCCTCGTTGTCGAGCTCATACTGTCCTATCCGCTGCTGCACCACTTCGGTGACGCTCTCATGGCTCATCGGCCCGTCGAACAGATATTGCGCCACATCTTCGCGCTGCCGGTACGCGAACACCGCGTCGACATCGCCGCGCGTGAACGGCCGCAGCCGGAGCCGCTCGGTTTCAATCGGATAGTGAGGCGCGTAGACCATTGCGTTCGTCTAAAGCCAGCGCCGCTGTCGATCAAGCAAACGGACGCGCAAACCGACGACCTGCAAACCGTGGTCTGCAAAGCAGACGGCTTGCGGATGGTAAATCCTCGGTGTCAGCATGCCGGCATGACCACCAACGCCAGACCCGAGATCGAGCTCACCGCCAACTGCGCCTGCGGCGCGGTGTCCCTGTCGGTGCGGGGCCGTATCCGCTCGATGTTCATGTGCTCGTGCGAGGATTGCCAGCGCGCCACCGGCACCGGGCACTCGACGGTCGCGCTGGCCCGCCCCACCGATGTCACCGTTGCCGGCTCCACCGCCAGCTTCGCTCGGCCCGCCCATTCCGGCGCCACGCTCACCCGCTGGTTCTGCCCCGGCTGTGGCACCCCGCTTTACGCCCAGTCCAGCCGCGCCCCCGACCTCTTGATGCTGCCCGTCGGCCTGTTCGGTTCCGACGCCGATTGGTTCGCGCCCAACCAGTTGATCTTCGCCCGCAGCCATCACGAATGGGACGCCCTGCCCGATGGCCTCCCGCAACACGACACCTACCGCGATCCGGAGACACCCCGATGAGCACCGCATCCGACGCCATGGGCGACCGCCTTCGCCCGCTGCTGCCTGCCGGCCTCATAGAAAAGAGGATGTTCGGCGGCCTCGGCTTCATGCTCCATGGCAACATGGCTGTCGGCACCACCGCCAAGGGCGAACTGCTGGTCCGCATCGACCCGGCGAAGCAGGCCGAGGCGCTCGCCAGGCCCGGCGCCTACCAGATGCATATGGGGCCCCGCCCGATGACCGGCTTCATCGCCATCGATGCCAGCGGCACGCCGGACGGGGCCGCTCTCAGCCGCTGGATTGCTTACGCCCTCAGTTACGCGGAGACCCTGCCCCCGAAATGAAGAACTCCGAGACGATGACGCATCTGGCCGAGCGCATCCGCGTGCTGGTGGGCGACGATCCACGCATCACCGAGAAGTACATGTTCGGCGGCCTGACGTTCCTCCTCAACGGCCACATTCTCGTCGGCTGCAAGAAGGATGGCGGCATCCTGATTTCGGTCGGCAAGGACAACCACCTGGCGGCAAAGGCCCGGTCGGGTACCACCGAGATGGTGCACAACGGCCGGGTGATGTCGGGCTTCTTCTGGGTCGACGGCGACGCCATCGAGGACGATGAAGCGCTGGAAGACTGGCTCCGCTTCGCCGAGGCGGCAGTCGTCCAGCGCCCCCTCAAGGTCGACAAACCCAGGAAGACCAAAGCGCCGAAAGTCCCCAAGGACCGTCTCTAGACGGCCGAAAACACCAGCGTCGCATTCACCCCGCCAAAGCCGAACGCGTTCGACAGCGCGTGCCGCACGGTCTTTTCCTGCGCCACCTTCGGTACCAGGTTGAACTCAGCGCCCACATCCGGATCGTCGAGGTTACGGGTCGGTGGCACAATGCCGTTGCGGATCGCGAGGATCGAGAACACTGCCTCGATGGCGCCGGCCGCACCCATCAGGTGCCCAGTCGCCGACTTGGTCGAGGAGATGGCGAGATCCTTGCCGCGGTTGGCGAACACCGCGCCGATACCGGCCAGTTCCGCCGCGTCGCCCACCTGCGTGGAGGTGGAATGCGCGTTGATGTAGTCGATCTCGCCCGGCGACAGCCCGGCCATCCGCAGCGCGCCGCGCATCGCCGCCTGCGCTCCCGCACCGCCCGGCTCGCCGGCCGTCAGGTGGTAGGCATCGGCCGATGTCCCGTAACCGGCAAGTATCGCCAGCGGCGTCGCGCCGCGTGCCTTGGCGTGGCTCAGCCGCTCGATCACCAGCACCGCCGCGCCCTCGGCCAGCACGAACCCGTCGCGCTTCCGGTCGAACGGCCGTGAGGCGCCTTCGGGGTCATCATTGAACGCCGTCGCCAGCGCCCGCGCCGCACCGAACCCGCCGACCGAGATCGGATCGACCGAGCCCTCGGCGCCGCCGACAATGGCCACATCGGCTTCCCCGGTAAGGATCAACCGCATGCCGTCGCCGATCGCCTGGCCCGATGCCGCGCAAGCGGTCACCGGCGCGCCGATCGGTCCCTTGAAACCGTAGCGAATGGAGATCCAGCCGGCCGCGAGGTTGGCGAGAAAGCTCGGCACCGTGAACGGCGACAACCGCCGGGGCCCCTTCTCGATGATCGTTTCCACTGCATGCGCCATCACCGGCGAACCACCGACCCCGGTTCCGATTACCGTGGCGGTGCGCGCCTTCTCGTCCTCGGTCTCAGGTGCCCAGCCCGATTGCCTTATCGCCTCTTGCGCCGCGACCAGCCCATACTGGATGAACAGGTCCATCTTCTTGATGTCCTTGGGGTCGATCGCCACCAGCGGGTCGAAGCCTTGCGGGTCTGTCTCGATGGTCGGCACCAACCCCGCCACCTTGGCCGCATAGTCGGTCACGTCGAACCGGGTGTTCTTGACGATCCCGCTCTTGCCCGCGATGAGCCGCGACCACACGGTTTCGACACCGCTACCCAGCGGGCTGACGACACCCATCCCGGTGACGACGATTGGATCGGACTGAGTTGCCATCGGAATCTTCCTTCTCGTGTAGTTACACGGTTGTTTCAAAGTCGGTTGGCGGCTGCACCAGATCAGATGGTGGCGAGCCGCTGCAGTTTCATCAGGGTGTCTTCAAATCCATCGGCGCCGAGCTCGGCGCGAATCTCCGCCTGCGCCTTGCGCCACAATGGCAACAGTTCATCGACCAGTGCCTTGCCCTTTGGCGTCAGCGAACAGATCCGGCCATTGCCATGCTCGGCCGGCCGCGAGGCGATCAGCCCCATTTTCTCCAGCCGATCGAGGTTGCGTGTCAGCGTCGTCCGTTCGAAGCCGCGTCTTTCCGCCAGCTCGCTGACGTTGCGCTCGCCCGAGGCAACGATCAGCCCGAGCACCGAATACTGCGTCGAGGTGATGCCGAATGGCCGCGTATAGGCGTCGTAGCGCCGGGTAATCGCCCGAGCCGCCATCCGCGTATTCGAAACCATGCACCGGCTGAAATCATCCATGCGCCGATAGATAATGTGTATATGCACGGTGTCAATGTGACCTTTGCCAAGCCGGCCGGAGAATGCCCCTCGGGCGCTTCCCCGCCGCCGATTTCATGCTATTAGCCGCGGCATCAGATTTTCCGCGCCGCTGAGGAGCTTACGCATGGCCAAGATCAAAGTTGCCAACCCTGTCGTCGATCTCGACGGCGACGAGATGACCCGCATCATCTGGCAGGCGATCAAGGACAAGCTGATCCTTCCCTATCTCGATCTCGACATCGAGTATTACGACCTCTCGGTCGAGAACCGCGACGCCACCAACGACCAGGTGACGGTCGATGCCGCCAACGCCATCAAGAAGCATGGCGTCGGCATCAAGTGCGCCACCATCACCCCCGACGAGCAGCGCGTCGAAGAGTTCAAGCTCAAGAAGATGTGGAAGTCGCCCAACGGCACCATCCGCAATATCCTCGGCGGCGTGATCTTCCGCGAGCCGATCATCTGCTCGAACGTGCCGCGGCTCGTCCCGGGCTGGACCCAGCCGATCATCGTCGGCCGCCACGCCTTCGGCGACCAGTATCGCGCCACCGATTTCCGCTTCCCCGGCAAGGGTACGCTGACCATCAAGTTTGCCGGCGAGGATGGCCAGGTGATCGAGCACGAAGTGTTCCAGGCGCCGGGCGCCGGCGTGGCGCTCGCTATGTACAACCTCGACGAGTCGATCCGCGACTTCGCGCATGCCTCGTTCAACTACGCCATCAATCGCAAGGTACCGTGCTACCTTTCGACCAAGAACACCATCCTCAAGGCCTATGACGGTCGCTTCAAGGATATCTTCCAGGAGATCTTCGACGAGCACTACAAGGCGAAGTTCGACGAACTGAAGATCTGGTACGAGCACCGCCTGATCGACGACATGGTCGCCTCGGCGCTGAAATGGTCCGGCGGCTATGTCTGGGCCTGCAAGAACTATGATGGCGACGTGCAGTCCGACATCGTGGCCCAGGGCTTTGGCTCACTCGGCCTGATGACCTCGGTGCTGATGACCCCCGATGGCAAGATCGTCGAGGCCGAAGCCGCGCACGGCACCGTCACCCGCCACTACCGCCAGCACCAGCAGGGCAAGGAGACCTCGACCAACTCCATCGCCTCGATCTTTGCCTGGACGCGCGGCCTGCAGCACCGCGCCAAGCTCGACAACAATGCCGAACTGGCCAAGTTCGCCCTGACCCTCGAGAAGGTCTGCGTCGAAACCGTCGAAGCCGGCCAGATGACCAAGGATCTCGCCCTGCTCGTCGGCCCCGATCAGAAGTGGCTCTCGACCCTGGGCTTCCTCGACGCCATCGATGCCAACCTCAAGAAAGCCATGGCGGCCTGATCATGTCGGGCGCTGGCGAACCCATCCTGGTCGCCAGCGCCGTCGACAACAAATACCTGCCGCTCGCGGAGGTGGTCGCCACCTCGATCGCGGCGAGCGCCAGCTCCGGTCGTCCGGTGCACTACCATGTGCTCTATACCGGCCCGGACAGCCGCTTTGCCCGTCGGCTCGACGGTTGGCAGGCCGGGCCGGTCACCGTCACCTTGCATCGGCTGGACAATCCCTACGCTCGCTTCGGCTTCGTCAGCGGCTTTCCGGCTTCTACCTTCTTCCGCCTCGCGATCGAGCGCACCCTGCTCGACTGCCATCGCGTCATCTATCTCGACACCGACCTGCTTGTCGAAACCGACCTCGCGCCGCTCTTCGATACCCCGCTGAATGGCAACCCGATTGGTGCAGTCGTCAACTGGCCGCTGGTCGCCACCCTGCTTGGTCCGGCTCCGGCCGATCCCATTCGGGCAGCGGCGATTGCAGGCAGGCGCGCCTACCTCGCCACGACGCTCGGGCTGGACACCGACGACAAGGTGGCCGGCTACATGCAGGCCGGGGTGATGCTGCTCGATCTCGATGCGCTGCGCGCCATGCACTACGCCGACGCAATCGCGGCAATCGTCGATCGGCACAGCAAAGACCTGCTCTATGCTGATCAGTGCGCCATGAACCTGCTGATGAGCGGCCGGATGACGCCGATCGACCCTCGGTGGAATGCCCTGCCCGACGCCTTGAGTCCCAAGGTGCTGGACAGGGTCTCGCCCGCCTATCGGCCGTTCGTGGAACTGCAGCGCCGGGAGCAATGGATCCGGCATTTCGCCGCCAGCAAGCCGTGGCACGTCCGTGGGGTGCCCGGGAGCGATCGCTGGTGGCGCGTCGCGAGGCAAGCCGGGCTCGCTCGACATTTCGTCTGGGCCAATGTGGAGCGACCGGTGATGCGTACCGTCCGACCGATCGGCAAGACGCTGCGCCGCCGCCTGACTGGAGAGGCCACGCAAAAACGCTGAGCCAAAGCGCCTCAACCCAGCGTATGCTCCTCGATAACCTCAGGGAGAACTGCCATGCCAGCCGGCACCAAGGACGATCCGTGGTTGCTGAAGACCCCACCGGGCACCAGCGACATCACGCTTTACCGAGCACCCGACGCGTCGCCGCCCGCATTGATCTGCGTCGCCGGCGGCACCGAGCTGCGCTACCATCTCAGCGCCATTGAAGACCTGCACCAGATGCTGAAGCAGCACGGCGACTGGATGGAACTCGGCAACGCCGACGAGCAGAAAGAGGCCAAGCCCGGCACCGTCGAAGCCTGGGCCCGCTCTGCCGATAACCCGGTCGGCGGCTGGTACGGCATCAAGAAGGGCTTTCGTGGCCGTTTCGCCAACTATGTGACCCCGGTGCTCGAAGCGCTGGGGCTTGTGGAACTGGAGCACGGTCCGCGCAACAACAGGGTCCGTGCCATCTAGCCGGGCCGTTTTCGCGGAACCGCCCAAGGATGCTTGAACCGCGGGCGTCAAACCTCCTAGAACTAAAGTTCTCGGGGGAATATTCGCATGCGTCGTCTCGCACTTTCGATCGCCCTGCTGTTGATCGCCGTCGCCCTGCCGCTTGGTGCGTCGGCAGCAACTATTTCCATCGTCTCGATGCAGTATTCGGCCACCCATCCGGTGCCGCACCTCAGCTATGACGGCGACACGCTGGATGGCGACGTGGCAACGCTCGCCGACATGTACAACACCTTCGTCAAATGCCGCCTGTCGTGCATCGGCCCAGATGGTGGGGCAACGGCCGTCCTCACCCTGAACGGTCCGGGCGGCAGCTATTATGAAGGGCTGGCGCTGGCGGACTTCCTGCGCGCCAACCACATCGCCACCGTCGTCGAGCGCGGCAGCACCTGTTACTCCGCCTGCGCCTTCGCCTTCCTCGGCGGTTCCGCCTGGTCCAGCCAGGATGGTGTCGGCACCTATGTCGACCGGATGGTCGAGCCGGGGTCCGTCGTCGGCTTCCACGCCCCCTATGCCGACGAACAGTCCTTCATCAACGCGCTGAATGAGCGCGGGGCGATGGCCATGCAGGGCCAGACTCGGGATTCGCTGGCCCGGATGGTGAAGGAACTGGTGAAGTGGAATGTCGACCCCGAGGTCATCTTCAAAATGGTCGGCATGGGACCGGAGGAGACCTATGACCTCCTCACCGCCGAGGACCTCTACCTGGCGCGGGTGACGCTGCCGCCGACGCCGTCCTCAGGCTGGATCACCGACCTGCCCTCGGCGATCCGCGAGGCCTGCTTCCGTCTGCTGGCCATCGATGAGCGGGCCGCCCCTTACGATATGCAGTGGCGCTTCGAGTCCGACTACACACCTGATATCGGCAAGGCCGAATTCGCCGGCCCGATTTCCGGCTACAAGCTGGGTGAGCGCTTGCTCGATATCGGTAGCTGTTCGGCTACCGATGCTTCACTGGCAACCGATGGCGACTACGAGATCGCGCTCTACTTCACCCCTGGCCTCGATGGCCTCAACGCCGCGAGCACCAGCTTCTTCAATCGCCAGCATGGCTGGTCCACCGCCGGCGTCGGTCGCGATCCGCTGAAGCGCATCTTCGCCAAGGGGCCGCTCAACAGCTTCTTCCTGCCGCTCGACGCCGATATCGACAGCCTCGACCTCCCGGGCGAGGCCGACGTCGACGCCAACCGCTTCAACACCGCCCCGCCGCCACTGCTCCCCACCATGCCGAGCGACTTGATCGTAGACGTCAGCGCGCCCAGTTCGCGTGTCTCGCATCTGGGAGATGTCTTCGTCTTCGAACGCGTCGGCTCGCGCCGGCTCTACGACAGCGCCCTGGCACAAGGCGCATTGGGGCGCGCCTACACCAACGACGTCAGCAGCGACACCGGCTTCGTGCGCGAAGGCGCCTTCGTCGATACCGCCGCGACCTTTGTCTGGTTCGGCATCCTCAACGGCGAAAGCAGCGCCGTGGTCGAGGCCATCGTGATCAAGCCGAACGGCGAGGCCCCGACCGACGAAGACCTTGCCACTCTCCGCCGCATCCAGTGCGAGACCGATTTCCTCGGCTCGAAACTCAACTGCGGCTGAGCATCCTCCGGCCATACTTGAGCCACGAACCGACACGAGCGTCGGCCCCATTGAGGGGTATTGATGTTCAAGAAGATTCTGCTTGGCCTCGCGGTCATTATCGCCGCGGTCTACGTTTTCAATGCGTCCTGGCGCGTGGCGCCGCCTGAGGGAAAGCTCGAACTGATCGCGCATCGCGGTGTGCACCAGACCTTCGATCGTGCTGACCTCAGGAACGACACCTGCACCGCCGAGCGGATCGATCGGCCGACGCACGACTATCTCGAGAACACCATCCCCTCGATGCAGGCGGCGTTTGCTGCCGGCGCCGATATCGTCGAGCTTGATGTCCATCCCACCACCGATGGGCAGTTCGCCGTGCTGCACGACTGGACGGTCGATTGCCGCACCGAAGGCACCGGCGAAACCCGCAGCCACGACATGGCGTCGCTGAAACTGCTCGACATCGGTTACGGCTACACTGCCGACGGCGGCGCCACCTACCCGTTCCGCGGCCAGGGCGTCGGGCTGATGCCGGAGCTGAAAGAGGTGTTCACCGCCTTCCCCGATGAGCGTTTCCTCGTCAACTTCAAGAGCAATGAGGCACGCGAAGGCGACATGCTGGCCGAGCTGCTGGCCTCGCAACCGCAATGGCGACCTGCCGTCTGGGGCGCCTATGGCGGCGATCCGCCGACCTATCGCGCCGCCGGGCTGATCGGCGACCTCAATGTCTGGTCGCGCAAGGGCCTGATCGAGTGCCTGCTGCAATACGAAGGCCTGGGCTGGACCGGTTTCGTACCCGATGCCTGCCGCAACACCAAGGTGATGCTGCCGATCAACGTCACGCCATTCGTCTGGGGCTGGCCGAACCTGTTCATCGAACGCCTGCAGCAGGCCGGCTCACAGGTGATCCTCCTCGGCCCCTACAGCGCCGGCGATCCCGGCACTGCCGGCATCGACACACCCGAATTGCTGGCTCAGGTACCCGATAACTTCTCCGGCTACCTCTGGACCAACAAAATCGAGACCATCGGCCCGCTGGCGCGTCAACGCTTCAAGTAGAGACGAAATAATTAGGCCCTGTGGCATTCACGCCCATCGACGGTTCAGCCGACCCATCGTATAGGACTAACATACCAGTTGCCGTCCCTCCCCTCTTGGATGCCCAGAAGATGCCCTCCGGCGTCGCTTTCGCGCTTTTCGCCTACCTCCTCTATTCCTGCTGCGACGCCATCATCAAAGGGTTCGGCACCAGCCTCTCCGTCTTCGAAATTGCCTTCTGGACGGCGCTGTTTTCCTTCATTCCCGCTATCTTCACCAAGCCCAAGGGCGAGCACTGGCGGCACCTGCATCGCATGCGGCACCCCTACCTGGTGCACCTGCGCAGCATCGCCGGCGTCATCGGCAACCTGTGCATCATCTACGCCTTCACCCACATCCCGCTGGCCGAGGCGTACTCCATCGCCTTCCTGGCGCCGATCATCGTGGTGGCGCTGTCACGCAGTTTTCTCGGCGAGACCGTGACCTGGCAGCGCTGGCTGTTCCTCGGCGCCAGCTTCTGCGGCGTGCTGCTCGTCGTCCGGCCGGGCTTCCGCGAGCTGCAACTCGGCCATCTCATGGCGGTGGGCGCCGCGGTGATGGGCGGCATCGCCACCACCACGCTGCGCAAGGTCGCGCCGGTCGAAAAACGCGTCAGCCTGCTCGGCCTGCCGCTGGGCTACGTTGTCATCGTCAACTCCGTCCTGATGGTGGTCGCCGGGTTCCACTGGCCGACACTCGAGGAGTTCGCCTTCCTGATCCTGATCGGGGCACTGGGCGGCACCGGCAACATCCTGTTCATCACCGCGACGCGCACCGCGCCGGTGAGCATGATCGCGCCCGCGCAGTACAGCCAGATCGCCTGGGCCATCGTCTTCGGCGCCGTGTTCTACGCCGAGTATCCTGACAGCATCGCCTATTGCGGGCTCGTCGTCGTCGCCATCTGCGGCATCCTCAACGTGATGTCGGACGAAACGCGCATTCGCATCTTCTCGCGCCTGTCGGTCTTTGGTCCGGCCAGTGCCGTTTCCGAGGTCAGCCCGCCGCTGGGGGATGATGCCAAGCTGCCCAGACGCGGCGACGCCGACGACAAGGCGCAAGTGGCGCCGGGCAAGTGATGCTGCGCTCCCTCTCACCGGTTTCGCTCGGCGTGCTCTGCGTGCTGGGCGGCATGGCGTCATTCTCGACCGCCGATGCGCTGGTCAAGGCGCTGGGTGGCTCGCTCAATGTCTTCGAGATCGGCCTCTTCACCACCGTCTTCTCGTTCTTGCCGGCGCTGTTTTCCAAGCCGCGCGAGGAGCGCTGGCGCGATACCTTCAAGCTCAACCGCCCGGCACTGATCATCCTCGTCGCGCTCTGCCGCACCCTGAGCGCGGTGCTGATCACCTACGCCTTCGTCACCATTCCGCTCGCCGAGGCCTATTGCCTCGTCTTCCTCATCCCGGTGCTGGCGACCATCCTTTCGGTCGTCGTGCTCAAGGAAGAGGTGTCGCTCCATCGCTGGGCGCTGGTGGTGATCAGCTTCCTCGGCGTGTTGCTGGTGGTGCGGCCCGGCTTCCGCGAGATCGAACTGGGGCACATCGCCGCCTTCATCTGTGCGCTTGCCGCCGCCGTGTCGCTGACCACCATCCGCCTGATCTCCGGTGCGGAGCGCCGCGTCACGCTGTTTGCCTTACCCGGGCTGTTCACCCTGGCGGCCAACCTGGTCGGCGTCTTCGTTGTCGGCTTCAGCTGGCCGAGCCCACTGCTGCTGGGCGGGCTGGTGGCTTGCGGCGTGCTTGGCGGCATCGGCTATCTGCTTCAGCTCAAGGGCGTGGCGCTGGCCCCCGCCAGCCGGGTGGCGCCGATGCAGTACAGCCAGATCATCTGGGCCCTGTTGTTCGGGGCCTTGTTCTTCTCTGAAGTGCCAGATGCGATCAGCCTCGCCGGGCTTGGCGTAATCGTCGCCGCCGGGCTCGCCAACATCTTCGCCGACGGCGCCCGCACCCGCATCGCCGGCCGCTGGGCCGAGTACCGGGCTCGCCGCGACAACCCCTCACCGGACGATTTCAAGGGGCCGGGACCGGATCCGGTTTAGGCCCTGATGCTAGCACGCTCGACAGTCAGGGCTGGTGGCTGTGGACCCCACCCAGTCCCCTCCCCCCTAGGGGACGCAATAGCGTCCCCGGAATGGGGAGGGAGACCTTCACACCGAAATCGAAGCTGACGTCTCCCTCCCCCTGTTTCAGGGGGAGGGGACAGGGGTGGGGGTCAGCCCGCGCCAGACTTAGTCGTTTCAGCTATCCGACCTACAACCCGCCGCGAACCGCTGCGATCGCGTCGGCGCCCTTGGCGCCATCCGGGCCACCGCCCTGCGCCATGTCCGGACGGCCGCCGCCGCCCTGCCCGCCCAAAGCCGCGGTCGCCAGCTTGATCAGGTCGCCGGCCGAGTACTTGCTGGTCAGATCCTCGGTGACGCCGACCGCGACCGTGCCGCGGCCGTCATCGCCCTTCAGCACAACCGTAACCACACCCGAACCGATCCGCTTCTTTTCGGTATCGACCAGGCCCTTGACGTCCTTGGCTGAAATGCCCTCGACGGCGCGACCGACATAGGTCACGCCATTGACGGTTTCGTCGGCCGAGGCCGGCGCCGAACCGCCGCCGCCAAGCGCCAGCTTCTTGTTGGCGTCGCTCAGCGCCCGCTCAGCCTTCTTGAGGTTTTCCTGGAGCGCTTCGATGCGGGTGAACACCTCGTGCGGCCCCACATGCAGCGCATCGGCGACACCGGCAACGAGATTGGCGTTGGTGCGCGCATGCTGGCGCGCTCCCTTTGCCGTCAGCGCCTCGAGACGGCGCACCCCGGCGGCAACGCCGGAATCCCCAAGGATGGTGATCAGCCCGATATCGCCGGTGCGGCGGACATGCGTGCCGCCGCAGAGCTCGACCGACCAGCCGACAGCGTTACCGGTCGGATCGCCCATCGAAACGACGCGCACTTCATCGCCATACTTCTCGCCGAACAGCGCCCGCGCCCCGGACTCCTTGGCTTCCTCGACCCCCATCAGTCGCGTCTCGACCGCAGAGTTCTGCAGCACGATATCGTTGGCGATCTCCTCGACCTCCGCCAGTTCCTGCGGCGTGATCGGCTTGGTGTGGACGAAGTCGAAGCGCAGGCGATCGGCCGAAACCAATGAGCCTTTCTGCGCTACGTGGTCGCCCAGCACCAGGCGCAGCGCCTCGTGCAGCAGGTGCGTTGCCGAGTGGTTGGCGCGGATCGCCGAACGCCGGTCGTGATCGACGATCAGCGCCAGTGGCGAGCCGACCGTTATCGTGCCGTCGGTGACCTTCACCTTGTGACCGAACACGCCATTGTTCTTGACCGTATCGGTCACGGTCGCGGCGATGCCCTCGCCGGTAAGCGAACCGGTATCGCCGACCTGGCCGCCGCTCTCGCCGTAGAACGGCGTCTGGTTGAGCACCACATAGCCTTCGTCGCCGGCCTTCAGCGCGTCGACGATCGCGCCGCCCTTGACCAGCGCCGTCACGGCACCCTCGGCGGTTTCGGTCTCATAGCCGAGGAATTCGGTCGGGCCGACCTGGTCGGCCACCGCGAACCACACTTTGTCCTCGCTGGCCTCGCCCGATCCGGCCCAGCTCTTCCGCGCCTCGGCGCGCTGGCGCGCCATCGCATCCTCGAAGCCCGAGAGATCGACATTGATGCCGCGGGTGCGCAGCGCATCCTGCGTCAGGTCGAGCGGGAAACCATAGGTGTCGTAGAGCTTGAAGGCCGTGACGCCTTCGAGCATGTCGCCCTGCTTGAGGTCGGCGGTCGCTTCGTCGAGGATGACGAGGCCGCGGCTCAGCGTCTTGAGGAAGCGCTGCTCTTCGAGGCGAATGGTCTCTTCGACCATGTGCTCGCCGCGGACCAGCTCGGGGTAAGCCTGGCCCATTTCCCGCACCAGGGTGGGGACGATCTTGTGAATCACCGGATCGGCAGCGCCAAGCAGCGTCGCGTGCCGCATGGCGCGGCGCATGATGCGGCGCAGCACATAGCCGCGGCCCTCGTTCGACGGCAGCACGCCTTCGGCGATGAGGAAGCTCATCGAACGCAGATGGTCGGCGATGACCCGCAGGCTCGGTGTCGTTGGGTCGCCATTGAAGGCGGTCGCCTGCATGGTCGCGGCGATCAGCGACTTGAACAGGTCGATCTCATAGTTGTTGTTGGTCCCCTGCATCACCGCCGCGACGCGCTCGAGGCCCATGCCGGTATCGACCGAGGGTTTCGGCAACCGGATCCGCGAGCCGTCCTTGAACTGCTCGAACTGCATGAAGACGAGATTCCAGATCTCGACGAAGCGGTCGCCGTCTTCCTCGGGCGAGCCCGGCGGGCCACCCCAGTACTTGTCGCCGTGGTCGTAGAATATCTCGGAGTTCGGGCCGCAGGGACCGGTGTCGGCCATCTGCCAGAAGTTCGACTTGGCGCCGAGCCGGACGATCTTGTCGTCAGACAGGCCGGCGACCTTCTTCCACAGGTCAAACGCCTCGTCGTCGTCCTGGTAGACGGTGACGGAGAGCTTCTCCTTGGGCAGGCCCCACTCCTTGATGAGCAGGTCCCAGGCCAGAACGATCGCACGCTCCTTGAAGTAATCGCCGAACGAGAAATTCCCCAGCATTTCGAAGAATGTGTGGTGGCGCGCCGTGAAGCCGACATTGTCGAGATCGTTATGCTTGCCGCCGGCACGCACGCTCTTCTGCGCCGTGGTGGCACGAACGTAGTCGCGTTTCTCGACGCCGGTGAAGACGTTCTTGAACTGCACCATGCCCGAGTTGACGAACATCAGCGTCGGATCGTTGCGCGGTACCAGCGGGCTCGATGCGACTTCTTCGTGACCATTCTTCGCGAAGTAGCTCAGAAAGCTCGACCGGATATCGTTCACGCTCGTCATGACGGGTCTCTTACAGACAAATGGCGAGGCCGTAGCCCCGCCAAGAACAACAGGAAAGGCCTTCTATCGCGGGGCTTGCGGTTGTGTCCAGCGCGGGGTGGCGAGAGGCGGCAGATTGGAGGTTGGGCAGACCCCTCTCCCCCAGGGGAGAGGGGTAGTGCAGCTAGGACCGAGAGGTCCGTAGCGGAACTAGGGTGAGGGGTGCAGTCTCTCCGCGAGTGCTCGCTGCGCCGCTGAACCCCTCACCCAGGTGCGGTACGTCGCTACGCTCCTACCTACTCTGCCCTCTCCCCGACGCAGGGGAGAAGGGGCGGAGCTGCGCACACCCGATCAGCCACCGCCAAAACCAAAGGGCGCCACCCGGGCGCCCTTCTGTTCACTTCACCGCGGGTCGATCACGCGTCCCCGTCGTCACCCTCGTCGCCTTCCGGGCCGGACAGCAGCGCTTCGCTGAGGATACCGGAGCTTTCGCGCACGCCCTTCTCGATCTCGTCGGCGATCGCCGGGTTGTCCTTGAGGAACTGCCGGGAGTTTTCACGACCCTGCCCCAGCCGCTGGCTGTCATAGGAGAACCAGGCGCCGGATTTCTCGACCAGGCCCGACTTCACGCCGAGGTCGAGCAGTTCGCCGGTCTTCGAAATGCCTTCGCCATACATGATGTCGAACTCGACCTGCCGGAACGGCGGGGCCAGCTTGTTCTTGACCACCTTGACGCGGGTCTGGTTGCCGATGACCTCTTCGCGCTCCTTGATCGCGCCGATGCGGCGGATATCGAGGCGGACCGAGGAATAGAACTTCAGCGCGTTACCGCCGGTGGTGGTTTCGGGCGAGCCGTACATCACGCCGATCTTCATGCGGATCTGGTTGATGAAGATCACCATGGCCTTCGACTTCGAAATCGAGCCGGTCAGCTTGCGCATCGCCTGGCTCATCAGGCGGGCCTGCAGGCCGGGCATCGAATCGCCCATCTCGCCTTCGAGTTCGGCCTTCGGCGTCAGCGCCGCCACCGAGTCGACCACCAGCACGTCGATGGCGCCGGAGCGCACCAGCGTGTCGGCGATCTCGAGCGCCTGCTCGCCCGTGTCGGGCTGCGAGATCAAGAGCTCATCGACCTTCACGCCGAGCTTTTTGGCATAGACCGGATCGAGTGCGTGTTCGGCGTCGACGAAGGCGGCGATGCCACCGTTCTTCTGCGCCTCGGCCACCACATGCAGCGCCAGCGTGGTCTTGCCCGAGCTTTCCGGCCCGAACACCTCGACGATGCGGCCGCGCGGCAAGCCGCCGATGCCCAGTGCGATATCCAGTCCGAGCGAGCCGGTGGAAATCGCCTCGACCTGGGCAATGGCGCCCTCGCCGAAGCGCATCACCGTGCCCTTGCCGAAATTCCGCTCGATCTGGCTCAGCGCTGCCGCCAGCGCCTTGTCCTTATCCATCGATCCCTCAATAACTCGCAGAGGCGCAACAGCAGCCATCACCGGTCTCCCTTATTCCACTTCGGTCTGCGCCGCGCAAACCGATAAGATGTCCATCTAATGTACCCATTCTGTTCTCATTTCGTTTCCAAATCGTCAAGGGGGTAAATTCGCTGTTCCTTACGCACCGGCCCCGCCCGATTCGACCGCCGAAAGGCCTCGACACCAGCAATGGCGATCTACATCCAAAATACGAATGCATTCGCCATCGCGCCGCGCTATAGGGCGGCAAACGAAAACCGAGGGAATGGGCTTCATGCATCTCATCCAGTTCCAGGACGACAAGGGCGCGCGCGCCGTCGGCGCCACCGAAGGCGGCGTCACCAGCGTGGTCACCGGGGCCCAGAGCGTTTATGCGCTCGCCGCCGAAGCCGCCGAGCGCGGCCTGTCGCTGCGCGCCGTGGTGATCGAGAAAGGCCTCGGCGCCAAACTCGACCGCACGGTGCTCGCCAACGAGGGCCGCCTGCTGGCGCCGGTCGATCATGCCGATCCGTCGCACCTCTATGTCACCGGCACCGGCCTCACACACCTGGGCTCGGCCTCGACCCGCGACGCCATGCACAAGTCGAACCAGCAGCAGGCCGAAGCGCCGCTGACCGATTCGATGAAGATGTTCCGCATGGGCCTCGAGGGCGGCAAGCCCAAGCCGGGCGAGATCGGCGTGCAGCCGGAATGGTTCTACAAGGGCAATGGTTACACCGTCACCGCACCTGGCCAGCCGATCCCCTCGCCTGCCTTCGCCAAGGACGCCGGCGAGGAGCCCGAGATTGCCGGCATCTACTATATCGGCAAGGACGGCACGCCCTTCCGCCTCGGCTTTGCGCTCGGCAACGAATTCTCGGACCACGTGACCGAGCGGGTGAACTACCTGTTCCTCGCCCATTCCAAGCTCCGCTACTGCTCGTTCGGGCCGGAGCTGCGGGTCGGCGAACTGCCGCGCAACGTCTCGGGCATGTCGCGGATCCTGCGCGCCGGCAAGGTGCTATGGGAAAAGCCGTTCCTTTCCGGTGAGGACAACATGAGCCACACCATCGCCAACCTCGAGTACCACCACTTCAAATACGACCTGTTCCGCCAGCCCGGCGACATCCATGTCCACATGTTCGGCACCGCGACGCTGAGCTTTGCCGACGGCATCAAGACCGAGCCGGGCGACGTGTTCGAGATCGAGGAGGCCCAGTTCGGCCTGCCGCTGCGCAATGCCGTCGCCTGGAACGAAGACCGGCCGGTAACCATCCGCCAGCTCTAAGGGCTGCTTACTGCTGACGTTCAGGAGCCGGGCCAAGTGCCCGGCTCCTTGCTTTTCCGCCCTTTTCCACAGCGTGCACATTCTGGCCCCGTCCCCGCCCAGATTGGCGGGCGAGGTGTGGGCATTCTCGGACTCTTGGAACAAATGCCAAGCATTTGGTGCAAATCCGATCGATCGGCCTCAGCCGGGATTAGCGCCAATGAGGGAACACTGCCGATGCGGTGCAAAGGGAGGCATTCGCGTCCATCTCCACCTATAGCGAAAGGTACTCCCGATGATCACCGTATCCGCCTCGACCTCCGCGGCCGAGCTGCAGGCCATTATCGACTCGGCTCCGGCCGGCGAAACCATCCTGATGGGCGCCGGTACGTTCGAGTTCGACCAGACAGTCGTCATCAACCGCGACGACATCACGGTGATGGGCACCGGTTCAGGCGCCACGACCATCGAACTCGTCGGCAGTGCCCGCGCCGGCGGCGCCTTTCAGGTCGGCGGGGTCATCGACGTGCCGAGCTATTCGGGCGAGTTCGCTCTGGACGAGCCGGCGGCGGAAGGCTCGATGTACCTGCATCTGGCAGACGCCTCGGGGCTTCAGACCGGCGATCACCTGTGGATCGAGCTGGAGAACACACCGGAATATCTCGACTCGATCGGCGACACCGAGTGGCGCGAGGACAAGCCTTTGCGCACCTCGATGGTCGAAGTCGCCTCGGTCAACGGCAACACCGTGCGGCTGACCAACGGGCTGGCCTTCGACTTCTCCACCATTGCCTCGGTGCAGAAAATCGAGGTGGCAGAGAACGTCAGGCTCGGCGGCTTCACCGTCGAATCCGGCCTCGCCGAACAGGACCCGGGCAGCTTCACCAATGTCGCCGAAGCGTTCGACCGCTCCAACGTCATTTCGCTGTCGGGCACCAGCCACGTAAAGCTGTTCGACATCGCCATCGACAACGCCCCGTCCAACGGCTTCACCTTTGCCCAGTCGATCTTCCTCGAGGCCTCGAATCTCTCGGTCGATGGCGCGGTGAACAAGGGCGATGGCGGCAACGGCTATGCCTTCCAGCTCAAGGCGCTCTACGACAGCCAGTTGGTCGGGCTCGAAGCGTTCGACACCCGCCACGCCGTGCTGTTCGCCAGCTGGACCAGCGAGGCCAACAACACCATCCAGGTGCGCGAGACCAACCGCGACATCAACTTCCACGGCGGCGACGACCACGACAACATCGTCACCGTGCTGAGCTCGGAACGCACCGACCTCGAAGCCACCTACCTCTCGCCGACCCTGTTCGTGAACGACGAGGGCACCAGCTACGGCGCCCCTACGGACCCCGATGCCAACACCGTCACCTTCGACACCGTCAAAGGCACCAACAAGAGCGAGCTGCTGGTGGCCAATGACAGCGGCGTCGAGTTCCATGCCCGCGCCGGCGCCGATATCCTGGTCGGCGGCGACGGCAGCGACCGGCTCTACGCCGAAAAGGGCGACGACCTGGTGTACGCCTCGGAAGGCAACGACGTCATCGATGGCGGGGTCGGCAGCGACGTGCTGGCCTATGCCGGCGACCGTGATGACTACACCCTGACGCGCGACCTCTCCGGCCGCTTCGTCGTCCATAAGGCCGGCGGTGGCTACGACATCGTCGGCGGCGTCGAAGCGTTCCGCTTTGCCGATGGCACCGTGGCGGCATCGACCCTCACCGATCTGCCGACCACTTATTTCGGCTCCGATGATGCCGATCGCATCACCGTCAGTTCGGTGCACGACGTGGTGCTGTCGGGCGGCGGCTACGACCGCATCGTGGCTTCGACCAGCTACGTGCTGGGCGACGAGAACGAGGCGCTGGAGCTCGTCGGCGATCGCGCCATCAACGGCTTCGGCAATGCCGGCAATAACGGCTTCACCGGAAACGACGCTGACAACGAGCTGTTCGGCTTTGCCGGCGACGATCGCTTCTTCGCCCGCGGCGGCAACGACTACCTCTCCGGCGGCGAGGGCGATGACGATCTCTATGGCCAGGCCGGCAACGATCGGCTGTTCGGGGGTAGCGGGGATGACCTGCTGAACGGCGGCTCGGGCAGCGACACCTTCGTGTTCTCGGCGGGCCGCGACACCATCGAGGATTTTTCGCTCCGCTCCGGCGATCGGCTCGACATCGGGCTCACCGGCTTCGCCTCGCCGGAAGCCTTCCTTTCGGCATTCCGCGAGGCCGCAGCCGGCGACGGCGACACTTTCGATACGCTCGGCATCGATATCGATGGCAGCGGCTACCACGTAGAAATCCGCGTCGCCGATGCGCATGGCGATCCGCTCGTCATGGCGCTCAACGGCGCCACACTCGAATCCCTTTTGGCATCGTCGGACTGGATCGTCTGACGATGCCCTGAATTTCGGCACGGGGGCACCCAAATACCTGTTGCTGAAAAATGCGGCACCAACCCCGCATGAACTGAACCCCGGAACCCCCGCGTTCCGGGGTTTTTTCGTCCGCGCTGGAGCCAGGCCATGCCACTCCAGCATGGCTCCTATCCGACTGCGCCGGGTTCATGCGTGGCTTGTCCGAACCGAGACTTCGCCCCACTCGCCCGGTCGGGCAGCGACGGAGGTGTGAATGTCGAACGGCGCCCGGCGCGAAAGCGTCGTCCGCGCCCTGATAAGGCGCACCGGCTTCCCGCTGCTGGCGCTTGGCCTGTTGAGCCTCGCCACCAACCTGCTGGTGCTCACCGGCCCTTTGTTCATGCTGCAGGTCTATGATCGGGTACTGGCCAGCCGCTCGGTGCCGACGCTCGTGGCGCTGTTCGCGCTGGTCGCCGGCACCTACGCCTTCCTCGCCCTGCTCGACCTCTTGCGCTCGCGCATGGCCTTCCGCTTTGCGGGCACGCTGGAAGCTTCAATCGCGCCTGACGTGTTCCGCGCCTCGCTCCGCGCCGGCTTGCTGCCGCTCGGCCTCTCGCGACCCGACGCGGTGCGTGACCTCGATTCCATCCGAAGCTATGTCGGCGGGCCGGGACCGCTGGCGCTGTTCGACCTGCCCTGGCTGCCGGTCTATCTGGCCATCGTCTTCCTGTTCCACCCGGCACTCGGCTGGCTGGCGACGGGCGGCGCACTGGTGGCGACAACCCTGCTGGTGATCAATGAGCGGCTGTCGGGCCGCCCGACCGCCGAAGCGGCCGCTGCCATGGCGCATCGCCAGGCGCTCGGTGAAGATGCCCGTATCAACGCCGAGCCGGTCTTTGCCATGGGCATGCTCGATGACGTGACCGGTCGCTGGCAAACACGCTCCGAGGCCCTGGCCAATGTACAGAACCGCGCTTCGGATGTCGGCGCACTCTACTCATCGGTAACCAAATCGTTCCGCTTCCTGCTGCAGTCGGCTGTGCTGGCGCTGGGCGCCTACCTTGTCATCCGCGGTGAACTCTCGGCCGGTCTGATGATCGCCGCTTCGATCGTCACCTCGCGGGCCCTGGCCCCGGTCGAGCAGGTGGTGGCGCAGTGGCGCGGATTGACAGTGGCCCACCAGGCGCTGCGCCGTATTGAGGCGCTGCTGGCGGCGCAGCCACCCGAGAGCACCCGGCTGAGCCTGCCCGACCCGCAATTCACCCTGGAAGTCCGCCACTTCGCCACCGGACCCGACCTGCAGAAACCGCCGCTGGTGTCCGGTGTCAGCTTCACCCTGGCGGCCGGCGAGGCCATGGGCGTCCTCGGCCTCTCCGGTTCGGGCAAGACTTCACTGGCGCGCGGGCTCTGTGGCATCTGGCCGGTGCTGCAGGGCGAGGTGCGCCTCGATGGCTCGGAGCTTGCGCATTTCGATCCCGTCCAGCTCGGCCGCCGCATCGGCTACCTGCCGCAAAGCGTCGGGCTGTTCGACGGCACAGTGGCCGAGAACATCGCTCGCTTCCGCCCCGATGCCGACAGCGAAAGCGTGCTGAAGGCCGCCCGGCTGGCCGGGGTGCACGAGTTGATCACCGGCCTGCCAGATGGCTACGATACCCGGATCGGCGCCCGCGGCACGGCGCTCTCGGCGGGCCAGCGCCAACGCATTGGCCTGGCTCGCGCCCTCTTCGGCGACCCGTTCCTGCTGGTGCTGGACGAACCCAACGCCAACCTCGATTTCGCCGGCGACACTGCGCTGACCACCGCGCTCACTGCCACCAAGGCGCGCGGCGCCGTGGTGATCGTCATCGCCCACCGGCCCAGCGCCATCGCGGTCTGCGATAAGCTGATCTATCTGGTGAACGGTCGGCAGAGCGCCTTTGGCGCCAAGGAAGAGGTGCTGCGGCAGGTGACAGCTCCCACACCGCGCATCGAAGGGGTGCGGGTCAATGGCTGATCCGCTGAAGAGCCTCAAGCGACACGCGATCATTGGGCTCGGCGCCATGGCGCTGTTCATCGGCCTGTTGGGCGGCTGGGCCGGCACCACGGAAATTGCCGGCGCCGTGGTGGCGCAGGGCACCGTCGTGCCGCTCGAAGGCAGCAAGCGCGTACAGCACCCGGAAGGTGGCGTGGTCAGCGCCATCCTGGTGAAGGACGGCGATGCCGTCGAAGCCGGGCAACTCCTGGTGCGGCTCGACAGCACCACGGTTTCCGCCAACCTCGCCGTCATCGTTTCGCAGCTCAGCGCTGCATTCGCCCTCGAGGCCAGGCTCACCGCCGAGAGTCTCGGTAACGAGCAGTTGACGCTTCCAACGAGCCTCGATGATTGGCCAGACCGGGCGACGCTCAATGGCTTGCTCGCAGCACAGGAGCGGCTACGCCAGAGCCGCGCTGAGGCGCAGGCCGGTCTCGCCACCCAGTTGCTGGAACAGATAGGCCAGCTTGGTGAGCAGATCGTCGGCCTCGAGTCCCAGCAAGCGGCGGTGCGCCGGCAGACCGAAATCCTGGCCGACGAAGTCGTTGATGGCGAAGCGCTGTTCCGCGATGGCCTGATGGAAGCCAGCCGGCTGAACGCGTCCAAGCGCGAGCTGGCGCGGCTCGAAGGCGAGGCCGGCAACCTCACGGCCGAGATCGCCTCGGCTCGTACCGCCATTGCCGGCAGCCGCGCCAAGATCGCCGAGAACACCGCCACCTTCCGCGCCGGCGTGCTGGAGGATCTGCGCGATGTCGGCCTGCAGATTGCTGAACTGCTGCAGCAGAAGATCGCCGCCGAGGACCGGCTGGCAAAGCTGGAGATTCGCGCCCCACAGGCCGGCATCGTGCACGAGTCGATCGTCCGCACTGTCGGCGGCGTGGTCTCAGCCGGCGAAACGCTGATGCAGGTCGTGCCGCATACCGACCGGCTGGCGGTCGAGGCGCGGGTGTCGCCGCTCGATGTCGACAAGCTCACCATCGGCCAGGCCGCGGCGGTGCGGCTCTCCGGGCTCGATGCCCGAACCACACCCGAGCTGGTGGCCGCGGTCGATTCCATCTCGCCCGACCTGTCGCGCGATCCGGCAACCGGCGTCGCCTATTTCTCCATCCGCATGAAACTGAGCGAGGCCGAACTTGCCCGCCTGCCCCACGGCCAGCACGTTACCGCCGGCATGCCGGCCGAAGCCTTTCTGCGCACGGCGGACCGCACGGTGTTGACATACCTCCTTGGCCCCCTGGCGGCACAGTTGAGCCACGCGTTTCGCGAGGATTAAGGGCAACGAAAGAGTGGAACCATTGTGCCCTCCAGTGCCCCCTCTCTTGCGATTTCTAAGGCTTAGCCAAGAAGCTAAGCCTTAGAAATCGCAAGAGAGGGGGTCGCGCGGAGCCACGGTTCTCCCCAGCCCCCTTCCCTAAACCCTTTGGCTGGTTTACCCCGTGCCACTGACATGTCAGTGTCCGCCGCCGTTGGGCCAGGGAGTTTTCGCATAGATGAGCGCCACCACATTCAGCAAGCGCAAGGTCGGTCGGACCAGCCTCGAATTGACCGAACTCGGGCTCGGCGGCGCGACGCTCGCCGGCATCTTCACCGAGGTGCCCGACGAGCAGGCCCGCGCCACCGTTTCCGCGGCGCTCGATGCCGGCATCCGCTACTTCGACACCGCTCCCCAGTATGGCTATGGCCGCTCCGAGCACCTGATGGGCGATGGCCTGCGCTTCCGCACCGAAGGCGTCGTTCTCTCCACCAAGGTCGGCCGCCTGCTGCGGCCGGTGCAGTCGGAAGCCGAGCGCGACTATCCGCATAACTGGATCAAGCCGCTGCCGTTCGAGCAGGTCTACGACTACAGCTACTGGGGCGTCATGCGCTCCTATGAGGCGAGCCTCGCCCGGCTCGGCCTCAGCAAGGTCGACATCCTCTATGTCCACGATATCGGCCTTGCCACCCACAGCGCCGAGCAGAACCCGATCTACTGGAAGCAGTTGGCCGAGGATGGCGGCTACAAGGCGCTGAAGGAACTCAAGGCCACCGGCAAGGTCTCGGCCATCGGGCTCGGCGTCAACGAGTGGGAAGTGCTGATGGATGCCTTCGCGCTCGGCGACTGGGACGTGTTCCTGCTCGCCGGCCGCTACACCCTGCTCGAGCAGACCTCGCTCTCCCCGTTCCTCACCACCTGCCTCGAACGCGGCGCCTCGGTGGTCTGCGGCGGCCCGTTCAACGGCGGCGCCCTGATGGGCACCGGCACCTGGAACTACGCCAAGGCGCCCGAGCACATCATCAAGCGCGTCTCCGACCTCGAAGCGCTGTGCAAGGAATTCGGCGTGCCGCTCGGCGCCGCCGCGCTGCAGTTCCCGCTGGCCCACCAGGCCATCTGCAACATTCTCCCCGGCCCCAAATCGCCGGCCGAGCTCAACGGCATCCTCGACTGGTGGAACACCAAGGTGCCGGACGCCCTGTGGGATGCGCTGGCCGATCGCCAGCTGGTGGCAGCGGGTACGCCGCTGCCGAATGGCCGCATCGCCTGACGGCCGGCAAGGTGCTGATGATGGACGTCGATGGCGTCCTCGTCAGCGGCCGCCCGACCGATGGCCGGCACCTGTTCGCCGAACTGGAGGCCGACCTTGGCCTGTCACCGGACCGGCTTCGGGAAACCTTCTTCACGCCGTACTGGGAAGCCATCGTCACCGGCCGCGAAGGGCTGACCGAGCGGTTGGCCCCGGTGCTGGCGACGATCGCCCCGAAAGTGTCCGCCGAGCGGCTGATCGCCTACTGGTTCGAGAACGACTCCCGGGTCGACCACGCCGTGCTATCGGTGGTGAAGCGCTACCGCGAGCGGGGTGTGCCGGTGTTCCTCGCCACCAACCAGGAACATATGCGGGCCGACTACCTGATGCAGCAGCTCGGCCTCGGCGCGCATGTCGACGGCATCATCTACTCGGCTGCGTTGGGGCACCGGAAACCGTCCGCCGAGTTCTTCGACCGCGCCGCGGCCATTGCCGATGCTCCGCCCAAGGACATCGTGCTGGTCGACGACACGCTCGCCAATGTCGAGGCGGCACGGCGAAGTGGATGGAGCGCGGTGCACTGGACGGGCGAGCGGCTGCTGGATGAGGAACTGGCACCCTATCTGGGGTGAACTCGTGCCATTCGTCCTCACAGTGATGGATCGGTGGCTTACCCCTCACCCGACTCGGCCTACGGCCGATCCACCCTCTCTCCGACGGGGAGAGGAAAAGTGGGGGCCACTGCGCCCTCCGTATTCTTCTCCCCGTCGGGTCACGGGACGAGGGCGCAGCCCTCGCCCGGAGGTGGCGCGCAGCGCCGGATGAGGGGTGAGCCACAGAAGCTTGCCGCTGCCGGCGGTTCGCTGAACCCCGTGCCACCCGCAAACTAAAGCCCCACCGCATCCTCGAGATAATGCCGGCGGATGCCGAAGAACTCCTTGGCCTCCGCCAGCTTCCTGAGCTGCGATGCATCCTTGCCGCGCTTGGTCTTCGTCGCGACGATCAGCACATTCTTAGGCGTGTGCACGTCGGAGATGAACTCGAACACCTTGGTCGAATAGCCGAAATGCTCGAGGATCATGGCGCGCATCGCGTCGGTGACCATCTCGGCCTGACGCTCGACAAAGATGCCGTGCTTCATCAGGAAATCCAGCACATTGCCGCGGTTCGAGGTCTCGATCTCGCGGCGGATCTGCTTGTGGCAGCAGGGCGCGACGACGATCAGCTCCGAGCCGGCGGCAATGCCCTTGGCAATGGCGTCGTCGGTGGCGGTATCGCAGGCGTGCAGCGCGATCAGTACATCGGCCCCAGCGGAGTCGAAATTCTCGATCGTCCCCTGCTCGAAGCTGAGCCCGTCCATTCCCGTGGTGCGGGCAGTGTCGTTGCAGAACGTCACCAGGTCGTCGCGAAACTCCACGCCGACCACCTCGGCGGAACGCCCCAGGTTCTGCTTCAGGTATTCGGCTACGGCAAAGGTCAGATAGCCCTTGCCGGCGCCCATATCGACGACGCGGTTCAGCCGGCCCTCGGGGATCGCCTTCAGCAGCGGGCCGAGGATTTCGACATAGCGGTTGATCTGCCGGAACTTGTCGCCCGCTCCTTTCAGCACCTGGCCGTCGGCGCCGGTGACGCCGAGTTCGGCGAGCCACTTCTTGCCGGCCGCCGGGATCGGGCGGGCCTTGGCGCGGTCGTGCGACAGTGAAGCCGGCGCCTTGCTGGTCGGCTCGTTCTGCTTCAGGCGCGGCGCCTTGCCCTGGCTATCGAACTGCAGGTCGAACCGGGTGGTGAACAGTAAACCCTGGCGAAAATCCTTCTCCAACAGCCGCCTGAGCTGGCCGATCGCGCCCGCAGGGGGATGGTTCTGCACGAGATCGCGGGTCTGGTGGTGGAAGGTGAAGCTGAGTTTCAGCTGCTCGCGAATGGTGGCGGGTTTGACGTCAACGCTCTTTAGCGTCTCGTCGGCGCCGAACGGCAAACGCAGCGCCAGGCGCACGAAGCTGCCGTCGGCGACGGCGCTGTCGAGGGCGGCGAGGAACTGGTCGATCTTGGGAAGGCTGGTATCCATGTCCGGCATATAGGCCTGCCGGCGCCGAAACGCTACTGCCCGCTACTCCGCGCCCTGTTCGACCTTGCCCAGGACATCCTTCACCTTGGAGTTGATCTGATCGAGCGAATAGGGTTTTGGCAGGAACTCGACGCTCTGGTTGTCGGCAATGTCCTGCCGAACGTTCTCTTCGGCATAGCCGGAAACGAAGATCACCTTCAGATCCGGCATGTGCTCGCGCACCTTGGTCAAGAGTGTTGGGCCGTCCATCTCGGGCATCACCACGTCCGAGATCATCAGGTCGATCTTGTAGTCGAGCTCTTCCAGCACATCGAGCGCCTCGTCGCCGCTATCGGCCTCGAACACCTCGTAGCCGGTGGTCCGCAACGCCCGGGCAGAGAACGACCTGACACTGTCCTCGTCCTCGACGATGAGGATGCGCTCGTGGCCGGTGAGGTCCTTGACCTGCACCGCCGCCTGCTTCACCGGCGCATCGCTCTCGGTCGGCACATAGCGTGGCAGGAAGATGCGGAACGTGGTGCCCTTGCCGACGACGGAGTCGGTGTAGATGAATCCCGACGACTGTTTGACGATGCCATAGACCGTCGACAACCCCAGCCCGGTGCCCTTGCCGAGTTCCTTGGTGGAGAAGAACGGCTCGAAGATCTTCTCGAGGATTTCCGGCGGCATGCCGGTGCCAGTGTCTTCGACCTCGATCAGCACGTAATCGGCCGGCGCCATCCCGGCATAAGTGAAGCCGCTGGCCTCGCCCTCGGTGACATTTCGGGTCCTGAGCGTGATGGCGCCGCCATTGGGCATCGCGTCGCGCGCGTTGACCACGAGGTTCACCACCACCTGCTCGAGCTGCACCAGGTCGGCCTTCACCGGCCAGACCGGATTGGCATGCTCGACGCTGAGGGTGATCTGCTCGCCGATCAGCCGCTTCAACAGCACCGTGAGGTCATCGAGATGCCCGGGCACCTCCAGCACCTGCGGCCGCAGCGTCTGCCGTCGCGAGAAGGCCAGCAACTGCCGGGTGAGGCCGGCGGCGCGGTTGGCGCTGTTCTTGATCGACATCAGGTCGGCAAAGCTCGGGTCGCCCGGCTTGTGCTTGAGCAATAGCAGGTCGGCAAAGCCGATAATGGCGGTCAGCACATTGTTGAAGTCATGCGCCACGCCGCCGGCCAGCTGGCCCACCGCCTGCATCTTCTGGCCCTGGGCAAACTGTGCCTCGAGCTTGCGCTGCTCGCTCATGTCGAGCGCATAGACGTTGATCCGCTCCGCCGCGCCCTCGGCCTCTTCGGAACTGGAAACATAGAGCCGGACGGCGTGGTCGCTGCCACGGGTCAGCGTCGCATCCACCGGCTCGATCTCGGAGCGGCTGCCGAGGGCGGCGTCGATCGCCTTGGCAAAAGCCTCGCGGTTGCCCTCGGCCAACAGGTCGGCCATCGGCTGCATGTCGATCGACTGCTCGCCGCCGGCCCAGTCGAAGATCCGGCTGAACGGCGCGTTGGTGCGGATAATGCGGCCGGCTTTGTCCAGCGTCGCGATGGCGAAAGGCGTGTCGTTGAAAAAGCGCGAGAAGCGAACTTCCGAGGCACGCAGCGCCTCTTCCTTGTCGGCGCCCTGTCGTCGATCGAGCACCAGTGTGCGGGTCTCGCCCAGCTCGCCATCGGCGAGGCGGGCGGCGCGGTGCATCAGCCGTACCGGGAAACTGGTGCCGTTGCGGCGCACCAGGTCGATATCGATGATCTCGGTGCGGATCTCGCCATCCGAGCGGCCGCGCATGAGGAGGCTCGCGCCGTCGCCACGCACGATATCGCTGAGCCGGATGGCGGTGGATTCGAACTCGGCGAGATCGTAGCCGAGCCAATCGGCAAGGGTCGAGTTGAGGTACTGCACCCTGCCCTGCGCGTCGGCCGAAAAGAAACCCGCCGGCGCGTGGTCGAGATAGTCGATGGCGCGCTGCAGCTCGAGGAAGGCGTTGTCCTGCCGCTCGCGGTCGCGGGTGATGTCCTCGACCGTCCACAGCACCAGCGGCTTGCCGCCCTCGTCGATGGTCGGCAGCGCCCGCACCCCGACCCGATACCAGAACGGCTTGGTCGAGCCGCCCACCGAACCGCCGAGCCCGCCGATGATGCGGATATCCTCGATGGCCGGCCGCCCGTCGCGCGCCGCGCGCGCCAGCCGATACACCGCCTCGGAGGCCTCGGGCTCGCCGGCGAACAGCCGCGGTACCGACACTGGCACCCCATCGGTCACCCCGCCGGGAAACTCGCCGTAATGCGCGTTGACGTAACTGATCTTGCCTTCGCGGTCGGTGACCAGCGCGCCGAACGGCAGGCTGTCGACCACGGCGCGACTGAGTGTCTGGGTATCCTCGCTGGCCGAGAAGCGGAACAGGCCGGCGGCCACCGCGAACAGGCAGAACACCCCGACCACGGCGAGCAGACCGAGAAACACCAGGATCAGGTCGGCCGGAATGCGGTCGCCCAGCGTCGCCAGCAGCACGGCGCCCGCGATGAAGAACGCCGCCAGCGCCACCACGCGCCACAGCCCGGCACTGCTGCGCCCGCGGTTCAAGAGCGGGTCGGGGTAGTTATCCTCGTCGAGCGGCAGAGGTGCCATGCGCTGGTGGTGCCCCGGGGAAAAGTCACGCCGAATCGGCCTCCTCAAGGTCTAGCAAAGCCACAAGTCGGTTGGGTAGCCGCAATGGCGTTATCCCCGTCACGTCGGGGAGATTTGTGAGGGGGCAGTCACCGGGCATTTGCGAAAGGGCGAGGTGCTGAGAGTTTGTGCCCTCCAGCACCCCCTCTCTTGCAATTTCTAAGGCTTAGCGAAGGGCTAAGCCCAAGAAATTCCATTCTCCCCCGCCAAGGGGGAGAGTCCCGACTGATGCTTCGATGCAAGTGGAAGGCACGGATCATCTCCCCCTTGGCGGGGGAGAAAGCGAAAACTTGGGCTTAGCGCAGCTAAGTCCTTAGTTTTCGCAAGAGAGGGGGTCGTGGAGAGCCACTAACGCCCCCTACCCCGCCTTCCAACCGCGGCTCTGCTTCAGCCGCATCACGAAGCCGATGACTTCGGCGACAGCCTTGAAGTGCTCGGCCGGGATCGTCTGGTCGATATCGACGCTGGCATAGAGCGCGCGGGCCAGCGGCGGGTTCTCGATGATCGGCACGTTGTGCTCTTTGGCCAGCTCGCGGATGCGGAAGGCGATGGCGTCGGCGCCCTTGGCGACGCATTGCGGCGCTGCCATGTCGCGATCGTATTTCAGCGCCACGGCAAAGTGGGTCGGGTTGGTGATCACCACCGTCGCCTCCGGCACCGCTGCCATCATGCGCTTGCGGCTGCGCTCCATGCGCACCTGGCGGATGCGGCCTTTGACCTTGGGGTCGCCTTCCTGCTGCTTGTATTCGTCGCGGGTTTCCTGGACCGTCATCTTCAGCCGGTTCCACCAGCGGGTGCGCTGGTAGACGTAGTCGGCGATGGCGACGATGGTGACCACCGCCAGCACCGCACCGAAAATGTTGAGGCTCAGGTCCATGAACTCGGCGGCGATCATCGCCGGCTCGAGCTGGATCATCATCTCGAGGCTGTCGATCTTGGGCGCCAGCACGAACCACAGCACCGCCGAAACCACGGCGAGCTTGATCAGGCCCTTGACGAAGTTGACCAGCGCCTCGGTCGAGAACAGCCGCTTGGCGCCCTCGATCGGGTTGATCTTCGAGAATTTCGGCTTGATCGGATCGAGCGACAGCAGCGGCCGGTGCTGCACCAGGTTGGCAGCAATACCGAAGGCAGCCAGGACGATCGACGGCAGCACCGCGACCATCAGGATCGAGCCCGCCAGGCTGCTCCAGAACGCTGTCAGCGCCTGACTGCCGACCTCGAACTTTTCGGCATTGCCGAGCAGCACCTTTAGCTGTTCGACGAGGCCCGCACTGGTCGGACCGGCCATCATGGCGAATACCAGCGCCGAACCCGCCAGGATGAACCAGTTATTGACCTCCTGGCTCTTGACCACGTCGCCCTTCTCATGGGCGTCGCGAAGCTTTTTTTCCGAAGGGTCTTCGGTTTTCGATGACTGTTCCGGGGCCTCGTCGCTCATTTACCGAATGTTTCCCGAAAGTGGGCGCCGGTTTTGGGACAAAGACATGCGCAAGAACCAGAGCTAAGGCGCACGGAGGGCATCTGAAAGATCGCGATGCGCATTAGCGAACGCCGCGCAGCATGGCTAGCACGCCCTCGAAATGGGTGAGGTAGAGACCCATCATCATGGCCAGCAGCAGCGCCATCAGGATCAGCCCGACGCCGACCGTCGCCGGCATGGCAATGAAGAACACCTGCAACTGCGGCATCAGCCGGCTGAGAATGCCCATGCCCAGGTTGAACACCAGCCCGAAGACGATGAACGGCGCCGACATCTGCACCCCGATGACGAAGGCCCCGGCGACCGTATCCACCACCGTCTCTGCTGCGTCGCCGAACATCAGCGGCTCCTTGGGCGTGAAGATCATGTAGCTGTCATGGATCGCCGACAGCGCCACATGGTGGAGATCGGTGGCGAAGATCAGCGCGATGCCGAGAAAGCTGAGGAACGCGCCGATCAGCGCACCCTGCACGCCGCCATTGGTCGGGTCGGCCGCCTGCGCCACCGAGAGGCCGGATGACGAGGCGATGACAGCGCCGGCAGTCTGCGTGCCCGAGACGGCCAGCCGGGCGATAGCGCCGAGGATCAGCCCGACGATCACCTCGTGCAGCAGCACCACCACGATCTCGGGCAGGTTGGCGGGCAACGCCGGCAGCTGCGGCGAGACGATCGGATAGAGCACGGCGGCAAAGACCAGCGCGAAACTCAGCCGCATGCGGGCCGGGATAGCAGTCTCGCCCAGCGCCGGGATCAGCATCAGCATGGCGCCGACGCGAGCGAAGATCAGCACGTAGAAATAGGCGGTCTCAGGCAACCAGTTGAGTGAGATCATCGTCAGCCGCCGGTGATGATCATGTCGGCGAGCTTGGTCATGTAGCCGCCGAGGATGGCGCCCATGAACGGCAGCGACAGCAGCATGGTGACGAAGATCGCGAGGATCTTCGGCACAAACACCAGCGTCATTTCCTGGATCTGGGTCAACGCCTGGAACAGCGCAATGACCACACCGACCACCAGCCCGACAATCATCATCGGCGCGGCAACGAGGATCATCACCCAGATGCCCTCACGGGCGAGATCGAGAACCGCGGCGCCGGTCATCGGGCTTTGTCCCGGCCCGGCCCCACCCACAGGGTCATTCCCGCGAAAGCGGGAACCTCTGTTTTGACGCCCCCCTCACCATCGCAAACGGAGATCCCCGCTTTCGCGGGAATGACGGCGGTGCTTGGGCAGGCATGGAACATGAAGCAGAGTCCTCGTAACCCCACGATATCGCGAGTCGCGAACCGTCAGATCGGCATCCGCATGATTTCCTCATAGGCCGAGATCACCCGGTCGCGGACGGTCACCATGGTATCCATGGCGAGCTCGGTCTGGCTGATGGCGGTGACCACGTCGACCATGTCGCCGCGGCCGCTGACCATCTCCATCGCCTTGCTGTCAGCCACTTTGCCGCTGTCCACCACACCCTGCACGGCCTGGCCGAGCATCTTGGCGAAATCCCCGCCGCCGCCGAGATCGGCGACCTGGTTGAGCTGCGGCTTCTGCCCCTGCCCCAGGAGCTTGGCGGCATTCGAATAGGCCGCCGTGGCGGCGTTGATTGGAAGGGCCATCTAGTGCTCCGGGAAGCGCGTCAGCCGCGCAGGATATCGAGGGTGGAACCCAGCATCTGCCGGGTGACGGTGACGACGTTGAGGTTGGCCTCGTAGCTGCGTTGCGCCTCACGCATATCCATCGTCTCGATCAGTGAGTTGACGTTGGGGTAGCGCACATAACCGGTGGCATCGGCCGCTGGATGGCCGGGCTCGAAGCGCGAGGTGAAGTCGGATTGGTCGTAGGCGATGCGGCCGATTTCCACCTTGGTGGCGCCTAGTTCGTTGTCCATCACCGCCTTGAAGGTCGGGATCTTGCGCCGGTACGGATCCTCTCCCGGCGTCTTGCCGGCGGAATCCGTGTTGGCAAGGTTTTCGGCGATCACCCGCATGCGGGCCGATTGGGCATGCAGGCCCGTCGCTGCGATCTTCAGGGACGAAAGGAAGTCGTTCATCGTTATGCCTGCTTGCCGAGGGCGGTTTTGATCAGCTTGACCGAGCGCGTGTAGAGCGTCGTAATCGCCTGGTAGTCCATCTGGTTGCCGGCAACCTTCATCATCTCGTCCTCGAGCGTCACGCCGTTGCCCTCGGGGGTGATCTCGAAACTGTTCATGGTGCGGGCGCCGAAGCCATCGGCATCGGTGCCGGAAATGGCGATATGCCCCGGCTGTGTCGTCACCGTCGCGATCTTTGATGTCGACAGGTTCTTCATGTGCTCCTCGAAGCCATAGGCCTTGAGGTCACGACCGCGGTAGCCGGGCGTATCTGCATTGGCGACATTTTCGGCGAGCAGGGTCTGGCGCGTCTGGTGCCAGCGCATCTTCTCGCCAATGGCGTCGAGCAGTCCTAGTTTCATGGTGAGGCGGGTCCAGAATCCCCTGAGGAACTGGGCAAATCCTGCCTAGCAAGCGTTAACGAGACATTAACCACGTAGCTCCGCACGCCGAGTTGTCTCGCATTTTGCATAATCTGGGCGCATTACTCGGCAATAAGTTCCACTGATTTGCGTTCGGATGGCCACCCCGAGCGACTGGGAGTGTGCGGCGATGCAGTTCATGACGAGTTTGCTGGGCGAGTCGGCCGGTACCATCGTCACCTCGGTGCTCGCATTGGGCATCGTTCTGGTGCTGATCGTGCTGGGCCTTTGGGCGCTGAAACTGCTCACCCGCAGCACTACCGTCGTCGGCCGCGGTCGCAACCGCCGGCTCAGCGTCATCGACCACATGCAGGTCGATGCCAAGCGCCAGCTGTTGATCATCCGGCGCGACAATGTCGAGCACCTGATCCTTACCGGCGGCCCGCAGGACGTCATCGTCGAAACCGGCATCCCGGTGGAGCGCCCGCCGATGCCGAGCCGCCGCAGCGTCGAGCAGGAGGTGCCGCCCCCCTCGACGCCAACGCTCAGCAAATCCGAGATCGACCGGCTGCGCGAGTTCGTGCGGCCCGGTGCGCGGAAATCCACCTCGCTCCGCCACACCGGCCTGTTGCGCCCGGTGAGCACCATGGAGCCGGCGATTATCCCGATGCCGGCGATGGCTGGGGATAACTCCGGCCGCGGCAAAGCCGACTCAGCTACAACGCCCGCAGGCAAGGACAACGGGCGGGCTGCGCTTGGCGCTCAACGCAATCTCGGGGACGACTCCAAGGCGGATACCCGCTGACCGCCCTGCCCTCCGGCGGGTCCTTACGCTACTCGCGTTTCTCTGTGCGCTGATCCTGCCCGGCCTCGCTTTCGGCCAGGATATTTCGATCGATTTCGGAAACGACGCGACGATCACCGAACGGGCGGTCCAGCTCGTCGGGCTGATCACGCTGCTGTCGCTGGCGCCATCGATCCTCGTGATGGTGACGAGCTTCACCCGCATCGTCGTGGTGCTGTCGCTGCTGCGCACCGCCATTGGCCTGCAGACCGCACCGCCCAACTCGGTGATGGTCAGCCTCGCGCTGTTCCTCACGCTCTTCGTCATGGGCCCAACCCTGCAGCAGAGCTACGACAACGGCATCGCGCCGCTGGTTGCGGGGCAGATTCAAGTCGAGGAGGCCTTCACCCGCGCCTCTGCCCCGGTGCACGATTTCATGGCCGCCAACGTCCGGCCGGCCGACCTGCAGCTGTTCTTCGACATGTCGTCGACCCCGGCGCCGGCCGATCGCACCGCGATCCCGCTGCAGGTCCTGATCCCGGCCTTCATGATCTCGGAGCTGAGGCGCGCTTTCGAGATCGGCTTCCTGCTGTTCCTGCCCTTCGTCATCATCGACATGGTGGTGGCGTCTGTGCTGATGTCGATGGGCATGATGATGCTGCCGCCGGTGGTGATCTCGCTGCCGTTCAAGCTGATCTTCTTCGTGCTGGTCGACGGCTGGCACCTCGTCGCGGGGTCGCTGATCCGGAGTTTTGTGAGTACGTAGACCGGTTCGCGAGACGCGGTTGCTCCCCTCCCCCTTGAGGGGAGGGGTTGGGGGTGGGGGTGGTGAGGGACGCTCGGTGCTGACTGCACCACCCCCTCCCTCAATCCCTCCCCTCAAGGGGGAGGGAGGCGATGGCTCCGAGGTTTGGTCAAACGAACCTCGCGCCTTACAGCCTAAGCCGCCCCCGGTACCGACTTGTCCGGCACCATTTCGGCGCTGCCATAGAGCTCGCGGTACGACGCGAGGAAAGCATCGAGCGAATCCGCGCTGGCAACTTCGCGCGCCACCTTGCGGAACTCCACCGATTGCGGAGCGATATCGCGGGTCACGTACTCGAACAGCGGCCATTCGGCCGAGTTGGCCATCTGCTCGGAGAATTTCGAGCGGATGCGGGAGAGCCCGAGTTCGTCGCCGGCCAGCACGAAGCCGACAGCGGCTTTGACCACACTCATCCGGGCCGGCTGCGACAGCTTGCCGTCGGTCGGCGCGTTGAGGATTTCGAGCAGCTCCGAAGCCATCGCGTAGTTTTTCGACTTCCAGTAGCCGTCGACCCGAAGGATATCGGCATCCTTGCCGCTGAGCTTCGAGATCAGGTCCAGCGCAAGCTCCTGCCGTCCGGCATCGATCAGCGCCCGCGACTCGAGGATGCGGCGCTGCCGTTCGAGCTGCGGCGGCAGGTCGGCCAGCCGGGTGCGGTTGAGCACCCGCAACGCCCCCTCGGGATTGCGGTCGGCGATGCGGATCAGCGCCAGGTCGGCCGCCACCTGTGACTGCGCCACGCCGGTGAGTCGGCTGTCGATCTGGTATTCGAGCAGGTCCGCCGCCTGGGTCAGCAGGTCGACCTTCACCAGCCGGCGCGCCAGGTTGCGGATCATCTCATCACCCCGCGTCCCCGGCGGCGTCAGCTGGCGGAAATCATAATAGAGCGCCAGCGCATCGAGATCGCTGAGGTTATCGGCGGCGCCGTTGAGGTAAAGGTCCTCGAACGTCGTCTGCGCCTCGGCCAGCAGCGTGTCGGTGCTTTCGCTCTCGGGGAAACTGGCGGCCGCCTGCTTCACCGCATCGAACCCGTCGCGATAATCGTGATTGGCGAAATAGAGCTCGGCCAGCAGCTTCTGCATGTCGGCCTCGAGCGCCGTGCCGCGCCACATCATCGCCTCGGCCGACAGCGTGTCGGTGGCCTTGGCGAGATCGACCTTGCCCGCCTTTCTGAGCAGCAACAGCGTGCGGTACACCGCCTCGGCCCGGGTCGGGCGAAAATCGTAGGCGATCACCTGGCCATAGGTGTCGACCGCATCCTGGTCGTGCCCTTCGAGTTCGGCGACCCGCCCCTGCATCAGTTGGAAGAAGCTGGTCTGTTCCGGATCGAGCTTGGGGAAATCCACCTCGCCGAGCAGCCGCAATGCCATCTGTGCATCGCTGGTCTCGACCGCCGCGCGCAGGGCCGCGAACCGGAACCTGGTCTGGATCCAGGTCGGATAGGTCGGAACGATCCCCTCGGCGGCGATTGCATCGAGGCGTGCGCCGCGGAAATCGCCGCTATCGGTGCGCGCCATGGTCCGCCACATCAGCGCGTCGCTCTCTTCGGGGAAGGTGCCGGCATTGAGCGTCATCAGCGCATCGCGCCAGCGACCGGCCAGCGTGTCGGCGATGGCGCGGACCAGCCGGGTTTTCTTGCGCAGGTCCTCACTCTTGAGTTCCTCGTCGAGAATGCCGAGTACACCGATTGCTTCGTAGGAGAAGTCATTGGCCACATAGAGCTGCGCCAGATCGAGCCGCGCCACATCGCGCAGTTGCCCTTCCGCGGCGGCGGCCCGCGCCATTGTCTGTTCCTTGCGGGTCGTGAACGCCTCGGGGTTGTCCTCGCGCCACACTGCGAGATCGAGATAGCTCTGGCGGAACTCAGGCGAGTTGCCCGCGTCGAGTTTTCGCGACGTCTCGAGCGTCGACAGTGTCAGGCCGTTCGCCGCGGAAATAACCGCGACCTTTTCCTCCACCTCAACATCGAGGCTGTCATTTCTTGGTTTGATGACGAGGCCATGGGCGGAGCGGAGCGCGTCGAAATCGACGAACTGCAGGTTGCGTGTCAGCCCGCGTGCCGGCGGCATCACTGTCACCACCCTGAGGCTGTCGCCGACGACCGGGTCGCGCAGCACATGCACCTTGCCCGGCCGCTCGATATCGGCGGTCATCTCGAAGCGGCCATCCTCGTCGCGCTCGCGGTCGAGTGTCATCGGCTCGGTGGCACTGAGCAGCGCATCGCCGAGTGACAGCACCCAGGCCCGGCCCTCCGACCCCAGTGTCGCCAGTCGATCGGCCGACAGGTCCATGCGCAGCACTTTGGTTTCGCCGGCTGCTACCATTTCAAAATTGCTGGCGATGCTGGCCAGCGCATCGGATGGCGGCGGCGCCACCACCGATTGCAGCGTGTCGAACACCATCCAGACGGTATCGCCGCGCCGGAACACTGCCGCTGGCGTATCGGCATCGAACGGGAAGGCAATGCGTACGGTTTTGCCGACGGTGGTCACTGTCGGGACCACCACGCCGCGTGTCGTCGGGTAGAACTCGGCGGTGTCGTCGCGGCCGGTCTCGAGCCCGAGGCGGGCGGCACGACGCTGCTCCTGCTCGGCAGCGGCAACCTCAAGGTCCAGCCGCGCCTGCTTGGCCCTTGCCTCGGCTGCCAGCGCCGCCTTCAGGCCCTCTTCCGGCGCGATATCGACATCGACCACGAATTGCCGCGGCGACAGCTCGTAAAAGCGCGGCACCACGCCTTCGGCAACGGTGAAATCGACCGCCGAGCCGGCCGGGCTGACAGCGTTACTGGCGCCCTTGAACTCCGCCGGCATGTCGGCCTTCAGCGCATAGAGGTCGATCGGCACCGGCCAGTCGAAGGCGAGCGTCCCTTTGCTGCCCTTCAGGGAGAACTTGGCCTTGGCATCGACATTCCAGTCGAACTGGATGCGGAGGAACGTCGGGTTGCGGCCAACCCGCACCGTGGCCACCGGCTGCAGGACCTTTGCCTCTTCTTCCTTGCGCTTCTGCTCGGCGATCCGCGCCAGCTTCTCGGAGCGGTCGGCGAGCGCCTTCACCACCTCGGACGGAAGCGCCGGCGGCAGCCCGACCCAGCTGGTCGGCAACAGGTCGATATAGAGTTTCTCGCCCGCATCCATGCGGTTGATGTTGAAGGTGGTGCGAAGTCCGATGCGGATGCCACGCTGGTCCGGATCGACGCGTGCGATGGTGGCGTAGTCGGGCATGGCGAGCGAGATATCGGGCAACAGAATCGAGATCGGCTGCTCGAACTCGATGGCGAGCACGCCGTTCTCGTACTTCACCTTGTATTTCGGTAGATCCATCCGCTCGGGAAAGGCGATGATCAACCGGCCAAACCCGTTCTCGGGGGTGGCGAAGATCTGCGCTTTTTCCTGTGCCGAAGCGAGGCTGGGCAACAGGCTGCAGGCAAACAGAAACGCCAGAGCAACCAAGCGCCACGGGAACGCGAACGTTCCTCGCCGATATTCGACCCGCGATGTCATGCCGGCTTCTGCCCGCCCTACACTCTTCTGGTGCGGCAAGCATAGGCAGACGGGCTTAACGGGGGCCTAACCGGCAGCGCGACAAACGCCGCAGAAGTGCGAGTTTCGGGGCTTATTGGCCGACGATCTGCGGCAGGCTGGCGAGGTCCTCGACCGGCGTGTCGAGCGAGGGTTCGGGTTGCTCGGTGGCCAGCCCCGCGGTCAGCGACCTGGCCTTGAGCGGGTCCATCCGGGCCAGCACCGGCGCCATCTTGCGCGGGTTCATCGCCTTCGCCACCCGCATCAGCACGGCCATATCGAGCTGGTTGAAGATGGTCGCCGCTTCCTTGGGCTTCATCGTCTCGTACATGGCGACGATCGACGCGAACTGCTCGTTCTCAGTCGCCTTTTTCTCGTCGACCAGCGCATTGATCTTGGCCTCGATGGCCTTCAGCGTCGCAGTGCGTTCATCGAGGCGCTTTTCCGCCGCCTCGACCAGCGCCATGCGCATCTCGAGCTCCTTCTCGCGCGCATCGAGCGAGTCGCGGCGCTCGCCGAGGCGCCCGAGCAGCTCGCTCTCGCTGCCGCCTTCACTCTCCATCGGCGCCAGCACGCCCGCGCTGTTCAGCTCCATCGGCAGGGCATCGCCATGCTCGTTGACCGAGGGCGGGCAATCGGCCAGCGGCGCGGCGTCTGCCACAGCTGCATCCGCCGGCGCTTCGCCATGGCCGGCCGCAGGTTCTGCGGCGGTGTTGGGGGTGCACGCCACTTCAATTGGCGCCGGAGCGTGCTCCACCGGCGCTTCCGCAGCCGGTTCGGCACCGTGTTCACCCTCCTCGGCCGCTGGCTCGGCGCCATGACCGCCCGCCTCAGCTGCGCCCTCTGGCTCCAGCGGCAGCACCGGAGCACCATCGCTCAGCGTCGGGCTGGTATCGGCCATCGTCGTATCGGGCGGCAGCGCCATGGTCGGATCGGCCTCGCCCCCACCAGCCGCCGCTGGCGCCGCATGACCGCTGCCACCTGCCGCCATCGCACTGCCCGCGCCAGTCAGCACATAGCCACCAGTCGTCACCAGCCCGATGCCCTTGAAGAGCAGGAGCGCGGTGGCGGCGGCGATGACGACCGGGAGCAGGCGCGGGGTTTTCATCAGGCGGCGTTACCGCGGATCCGCGGGCGCATGGAAAGTTGCTGCAGCGCCGACTGCACCTTGTTGGGCTCGTCCAGCCGATCGTCGAACGGCTGCGTACCGCGCGCCGCGCTGGTGATCCGCGCCAGCCGGTCCATGATCTGCTGGCCGGCATTGACGTGGTTGGCCAGTTCAACGCCGAAGCGCTCGGCTTCGCCCAGCCGCGTCTCCAGCACGGTCTCGGCCTCCTGCGCCGTATGCTTCAGTTCCTGGATCGCCGTATTGGCCAGCCCGGTGGCCTGCACCAGGTCCGCCACCATCTGCTTCAGCTCACCGCGATCGGAGTGCAACCGCTTCAAGCGCTGGTTGAGGATCACGCAATAGCCGATTGTCGTAGCGAGCAAAATCGCAACCAGCGTTTCGATTACGATTCCCAACGGCAAACCGAACATCAGCGGCCCTCCTGCTTGTTTTCATCGATGGCTTCGAAGGCCGCCATCGTTACCTTCGGCGCGTTGAGCGGGCGCGACACGCGCACCGATACGTGGTTGCCGATATGCCCCATGATCGCCTCGGTGAGGTCGATATTGCCGCACCTGAGCCCGATCGGGTCGCTCGGCGTGCGGTCGAACATCACCGTGTCGCCCGGCTGCATCGACAGCACCCGGCTGAGCGGCAGATCCATCTCATGCAGGATCGCGTCGACCTCGACATCGGCGGCGAAGATCTCGGTAGCGAGGTGACCTTCCCAGATCGGGTCGCGGCCGAACTTCTCGCCCATGTACATCTGCAGCAGCTGCTCGCGGATCGGCTCGATCGTCGCGTAGGGCAACAGGATCTCGATCTTGCCGCCGCGATCGTCCATCTCGATCCTGAGTTCGATCAGGATCGCCGCATTGGCCGGGCGCGAAATGGCGGCGAAGCGCGGGTTGGTCTCCAGCCGCTCGACCCGGAAATTGACCTCGGTCACCGGCTCGAAGGCCCGGTGCGTATCTTCGAGGATCACCTCGATCATGCGGCGCGCCAACGCCATCTCGATGGTGGTGTAGGGCCGCCCCTCGACCCGGATCTGCCCGCCGACGCGGCGGCCACCCAGCAGCACGTCGATCATCGAGTAGATCAGCGAGGAGTCGACCGTCAGGAGGCCGTAATTCTCCCACTCCTCGGCCTTGATCACCGAGAGGATGGCCGGCAGCGGGATAGAGTTGAGATAGTCACCGAAGCGCACCGAGGAGATCGAGTCGAGCGCCACTTCGACATTGTCCGAGGTGAAATTGCGCAGCGATGTCGTCGCCAGTCGCACCAGCCGGTCGAAGACGATTTCGAGCATCGGCAGGCGTTCGTAAGAGACCAGCGCCGAGTTGATCAGCGCCTGCACACCGGTGAGCTCGGCGCCGCCCCCGGCATTGGGATCGAAGCCGAGCAGGCTGTCGATCTCGTCCTGGTTAAGCACCCGGTCGGCGGCGCCAGCTTCGACACTGTCGGCCTCGAGCATGGCTGCCCACTCGGCGCCCATACCGTCCTCTTCGGCCTTGGACGCGCCGCTGCTGGCCGGATCCAGCCCCCATTCGTCGCTGAGTTTATCCTGTTCGCCGGGACCAGCCATCACTGCACCAGGATTTCCTTGAACAGGATCGAATCCACTTGCGCAGGGAAGATCGCGATGTTGACGCGCCGGCGCAGCTCTTCCTTGAGGCGATAGATACCGGCCGAGCCCTCGAGGTCGGTCTTGCGCAGCTCGCGCAGATAGACCTGGAAGGCATCGACCACCTTCGCCATGCGCGGCTGGATCTCGGTCATCACCTCTTCATTGGCGACTTCCAGCGCTACGGTGAGCTTCATGAACTGCTCGCGCTCACCATCACCACGCAGGTTCACCGTCATGGTCGGCAGGTTGAAGATGAAGGTCTCGGGCACCGCGGCGAGATGCGTCTCGTCCGGCTTGGGTGCCGAAAAGAACAGAAAGTAGGCCGCGGCGCCACCGCCCAGCAGCACCACGACCGCCACCACCATGGCGATCAGCATGATCGGCAGCTTCTTCTTCGCGGGCGCGACAACTTCGCCACCCTCGATATCGGCTTCAGCCGCCATGCCCCAAACCCCTGCCCCGCCGGACGATTCCGGTCAGGATCGAGCTAATCGCCCGAGGGTTAACGATTGGTTACGAACCGCACCAACCCGGCACAAATTGCCGGGCAGTTTTTGCCACACGCCATGCCAGGCGGCACCGCATGCCGAGCCAGCATGGACGCTAACACGTTGATATTGCTTGGTATCGCGACTTGGCATGGTTGCTGCAACGTTAATGGCGAGCCTGACGGCCTGGGGAGGTCGGAGGGTTCGGGGACGTAACGGGGACTTCGGCGCCATGGAAAATGCGCAGCTCATCGGATTGTCGCGGCAGATCGGCTTGCAGCGGCAGATGGACGTAGTGGCGAACAACATCGCCAACATCAACACGACAGGATTCAAATCCGAACAGCTGCTGTTCGAGGAGTACCTGATGCCGGTGGCCCGGGATCGTGACTTCCCGACCCTGGACCAGCCCCTCAGCTACACCGACGACTGGACCACCATGCACGATATGTCCGGCGGCACCATGGTGCAGACCGGCAATCCGCTGGACGTGGCGCTGCAGGGCCATGGCTTCCTGGCCGTAGAGACCGCCGGCGGTGAGCGCTACAGCCGCGCCGGCTCGCTCGCCATCGATACCAGCGGCACGCTGGTCGATCTCAACGGCAACCCGGTGCTCGGCACGGGCGGGCCGATCCAGTTCGCCGCCGGTGAGACCGGCATCATGATCGGCGAGGACGGCTCGATCTCCTCCAGCGCCGGCCAGAAGGGTCGCCTCCGCATCGTCGAGTTCGCCGATGCGCAATCGACCACCCGTGAAGGCAGCAACCTGTGGGCCGGGACCAACCCGACCGAGGCGACAGCCACCCAGGTGCTGCAGGGCTCGATCGAGAAGTCCAACGTCAACGGCATCGGCGAGATGAGTGAGATGATCCGCGTGCAGCGCGCTTACGAGAGCGTCGCCTCGCTGATCTCCAAGCAGGACGAACAGCGCCGTACGGCGATCCAGAAACTCGGCAACCTCAACGGCTGATCGGAGCAGATAAGATGAAAGCCCTCTACATCGCTTCGACCGGCATGGCCGCTCAGGAACGCAACGTCGAAGTCATTTCCAACAACATCGCCAACATGCGTACCACCGGCTTCAAGCGGGCGCGTGCCGAGTTCCAGGATCTGCTCTACCAGGTGCAGCGCCAGGCCGGCAGCACCACCTCCGAAACCGGCACCATGGCGCCGGTCGGCATCGAGGTCGGTTCCGGTGTGCGCACCGCCGCGACGCCGCGGGTCATGAGCCAGGGCACCGTCGCGCCGACCGAAAAGGAACTCGACGTCGCCATCCGCGGCGAAGGCTTCTTCGTCGTCCAGATGCCCGACGGCCGCACCGGCTACACCCGCGACGGCTCGTTCGAGCGCAGCCCCGAGGGGCAACTGGTCAATGTCGACGGCTACGAGATCCAGCCCGGCATCACCATTCCCGGCAATGCCAACTCGGTGTCGATCAGCCCTGACGGCACGGTCGAGGTGTTCCTCGACAACGACACCACCCCGACCACGGTCGGGCAGCTGCAGCTGGCGCGCTTCGTCAACAAGGCGGGCCTATCCTCAGCCGGCAACAACCTGTTCGTCGAGACAGCTTCGAGCGGCCCGGCCCAGGTCGGCACGCCCAACCAGGACGGCATGGGCGACCTGCTGCAGGAATATCTCGAAGCCAGTAACGTCAACTCCGTCACCGAAATCGCCGACCTGATTGCCGCGCAGCGCGCCTACGAGATGAATGCCCGCGTCATCTCCGGCGCCGACGAGATGATGCAGTCGGCCAGCCAACTGCGCTGATCGGGAGAAGCTAGATGCACAAATTCATCCTCCCTGCCCTGTCCCTGGCCTTCGCCGGCTCCACCGCGCTGGCGGCGCCGGTACTCAAGGCCGAAGTTTCGGTCAACCACCCGGTCATCACCGTCGGCGACATGTTTGCCGACGCCGGCCTCCTCGCCGAACGCGCCCTGTTCCGCGCCCCCGAGCCCGGCACAACAGGCATTGTCAGCCTCGACGCCGTGCGCGCCGCGGCGGCCAAGGCCGGCCTGATCGACTACAGCCAGGACGGCCTGCTCAATGTCCGCGTCGAACGCCGCGCCACGGTGGTCGACACGGCAACCCTTTCCGGGCTCATCTCCGCCGACCTCGCCGCCCGCGGCCTGCTCCCAGCCGGCGCCGAGCTCCATACCCGCTTCGACAACCCGTCGCTCAGCTATAATGCCGAGGCGGTCGAGACCCCGGTGACGCTGGTGGCGCTGCGCTACCAGCCGGGTGCGGCGAGCTTTGCTGCCCGCTTCCAGGTCGCCGGCATCGACCTGCCGGTCGACGTCGCCGGGAGCATCGACCTGCTGGTCGAGGTGCCGCACCTCGCCGCCTCGCTGAAGGCCGGCGCCGTGCTGACCCCAGCCGACATCGAAATGAAGCAGGTGTCGCTCGATTTTGCAGATCAGTCAGGGGTGGAAAACCTCGACGATCTCGTCGGCAAACAACTGCGCCGCAACTCACGCGCCGGCGTCATGCTGAAGGCCGCCGACGTCACCGAGCCGCTCGCCGTGCGCCGCAATACCGAGGTGACGGTGTTGCTACGCACCGGCCCGATGACCCTGACGGTGATCGGCCAGGCGCTCGGCGACGCTGTCACCGGCCAGCCGGTGCAGGTGATGAACAGCGTAACGCGAAAAATCCTCAACGGCGTCGCGACCGCTAACGGCGCGGTGGAGATCACCACCGCTGCCGCCAAGCTTCAGGTCGCCGGGCTGTGATGGGCGAAAGGACAACGAAAATGCACCCGATGAAACTCTGCGCCGCCCTCTCGCTCGCCGCCCTCCTCGCCGGCTGCTCGACCATGGACCAGTTGGCCGGTGTCGGCCAGCAGCCGCGGCTGACCGCCATTGCCGACCCCACCGCGCAGGCCGGCTACCGCCCGGTACAGATGCCGATGCCGGAGCCGGTGGTCGCCTCGTATCAGCCGAACTCGCTGTTCTCCAACGAGGCCCGCGGCTTCTTCAAGGATCAGCGCGCCCACAAGATCGGCGACATCCTGACCGTGATGGTTACCATCGACGACAGCGCCAAGATCTCGAACTCCACCGATCGCGAGCGCACCTCGTCGTCGGAAGGCAGCGTCGGCGGCGTGCTCGGCTCGATCTTCGGCGGCAAGGTGCCGCTGGCCGATGTGCAGGCCTCGGGCAAGATCACCACCTCGGGCGACATGGCCGATGGCGGCTCGGGCTCGGTGAACCGCAAGGAAAGCCTCGCCACCCAGGTCGCCGCCGTCGTGGTGCAGGTGCTGCCCAACGGCAACCTGGTGATCGAGGGCCGGCAGGAAGTGCGGGTCAACTTCGAAGTGCGCGAACTGATCGTCGCCGGCATCGTGCGCCCCGAGGACATCCACGCCGACAACACCATCCCTTCGTCCAAGATCGCCGAAGCCCGCATCTCCTACGGCGGCCGCGGCCAGATCACCCAGGTCCAGCAACCCCGCTACGGCCAGCAGATCGCCGACGCGATCCTCCCCTTCTGATCCCAGGAGGAGGCGCGCCTCCTCCGAACTCCCCATCGCCGCCGGCACAATCCCCCATTGGTGCCGTCGGCCTCGGCAGGTTCCAGAACAGAACCCGCCCCAGAGGGCGCAGTCTCCCCGGCTGCGCCCTTTCCCCTTTGCAGACAACTGCCTGGCGAGGTGAACAACAGATTCAGTGGCGGTTTAGGCAGGTCGGCGCACGCTTTCGGCAACTCGTTTCACCAATCGAAAGCAACCACTATGAACGTCACTACACTCACTCGTCGCCTGGCTCTGTTGCCAGCGGTCCTGGCAGTTGTCACGCCGCTCGCTGCGATCTCCCCCGCTCAGGCCGGCAGCAACATGGCCAAGGTCGACATCGTCGCCGAAGGCATCGACATGGAGCCGATCTATGTCGACTCCCGCTCCTCGGGCTATACCGGCTCCGAGCAGAAGGCCCACAAGTACATGGTCCGCGTCTTTGCCAAGGCGGCGGGCCAGAACCGGGTCTGGAAGGTCAAGGTCTTCGGCATCGGCAAGAGCAACAGCCTGTTCGAGAAGAATGTCGGCCGCTCCGAAGGCTGGGACGTCTACGGCAAGAGTCTCGAAGTCCATGCCAAGCCGGGCAGCCTCTCCTGGATGACGACGCCTAAGACAGCCTGCGACAACCTGATGAAGAAGAAGATGGCGGAAGGCATGACCAAGCAACAGGTCCTGTCGAAGGACCAGAAGACCACGGCCCTCGCCTTCGTCGGCTTCTCCGCCTGGGCCGATTCCAAGGCCAATAACAAGAAGGGCAAGCACGACTCCAGCCAGGGCGGCTACGAGCACCTCGACAACACCGCCTACCAGGTGCGCGTCGTCTGCCGCGCCGCGCTCTGACGATGCCTGCTGACGGCCGCCCCCTGTTGGGCGGTCGTCGTTCTTTAGGAACTCTCGCACCTTCCGTTCGTTCGCCAAGTGCACAAACCAAGACGGAGGCCACCATGCGCGGCAGGAACTATGGAATAATCATCGGCGTGGGCGTCGCGATCGGTGTGGCCATTGGCATGATCACCGGCAGCGTCGGGATGGGAATAGGCATCGGTATCGCTCTGGCCATCGCCGGAGGGCTGGCGATGGGGCTGTGGAACCAACCCCGCGATTGACCTGATTGGACGATACGCAAAGCTGAGCGTCCTTCCCCTTGATCTGATTTGGTAAACCAAACGCCGGGTCATTCTCGCGAAAGCGGGAATCCCTGTTTTCTTGCCAGCGGCGACATCCTAAACAGAGGTTCCCGCGTTCGCGGGAATGACCCGGTGGTACCTTCGACCCACTGCGGTTGCTGCTCACCTCAAGAGGCCACTCATGTCAGCCAATTCCGCCTTCTCCAAACTCGACGCGCTGAGCCGTAAGCTCGAAGCCATCGAGCATGCCCAGTCGATGCTGGGCGTCGATGAAGCGGTGATGATGCCGGTGGGCGGTGGCGAGAAGCGCGCCGAAACCATGTCGATGCTTGCCGGCATGTACCACGAGATGGCAACGGCGCCGGAAGTCGGTGATTGGCTCGGCGATGCCGAGGCCGAGCCGCTCGATGAGATGCAGCGCCTCGCCATCCGTGAGTTCCGCCGCGTCCACACCAATATGACCTGCCTCTCGGCCGATTTCGTCCGCAAGCAGGTGAACGCCCGGATCCGCGCCGAGCAGCTGTGGCGCGAATTGCGCCCGACGGGTGACTGGGCTGGGTTCCTTCCGGCCTTCGAGGGCCTCGTCGCCACCGCCCGAGAAGAGGCGCAACTGCGCGCCGACGTGCTGGGCCTCTCGCCCTATGACGCGCTGATGGAACAGTACGACCCCGGTAACCGGGTCGCCGAGGTGGCGCCGGTGCTCAACGACCTCAAGGCCTTCCTCAAGGATTTCGTCCCGGCGGCCCTCGCCCACCAGGAAGAAAAGCTCGCGAGGCGCCCGCTGAAGCCGCTGAACGCGCCGTTCGCCATCGACAGGCAGAAGGCACTGGGTCTGGTGATGATGGAAGCCGTCGGCTTCGATTTCGATCATGGCCGGCTCGACGTCTCGCACCACCCGTTCTGCGGCGGCGTGCCCACCGACATCCGCATGACCACCCGTTACACCGAAGGCGAGTTCCTCACCTCGCTGATGGGCATCCTGCACGAGACCGGCCATGGTCTCTATGAGCAGGGCCTGCCCAAGGAGTGGACGCACTGGCCGGTGGGCCGGGCGCGCGGCATGGCGATGCACGAGAGCCAGAGCCTGTTCGTCGAAAAGCAGATCGCCCGCTCGCCCGAGTTCTGGGAATGGGCCATGCCGCACGTGCGCGAAAAGCTCGGCGACGACGCCATCGCCGGCTGGGATCTCGAGGATGTGCTGGCGCATGTCCACTTCATCGAGCGCGGCCTGATCCGCGTCGATGCCGACGAGGCCACCTACCCGCTGCACGTCATCCTGCGCTTCGAGCTGGAGCAGGACCTGATCAGCGGCAAACTGGCGCCGAAAGACGTGCCGGAGGCCTGGGACGCCAAGATGCGCGAGTATCTTGGGCTTTCGACGATCGACAACATGAAGGATGGCCCGATGCAGGATGTGCACTGGCCGTCGGGCGCCATCGGCTATTTCCCGAGCTATACGCTCGGCGCCATCATCGCGGCGCAGCTGTGGAGCGCCATCGAGCGCGACCAGCCCAATGCCCGCGAGGATATGCGCAACGGCCGCTTCGTCGGCATCAACGACTGGCGGCGTGACAAGATCTGGAAAGAGGCAAGCAAGTACTCGACCCCCGAGCTGCTGCAGCGCGCCACCGGCGAGAAGCTGAACTCGAAGCACTTCCAGGAGCACCTGACGCGCCGCTACCTGAGCTGATCGGGGGTACCCATGGCCAAGGATCGACCATCGGTCCTGCAGCCGCTGCAGCATGGAACGTTCCGCAACATCTGGGTTGCGAACCTCGTCTCGAGCTTCGGCGCCCTGATCCAGGGCGTCGGCGCCGCCTGGATGATGACGGCGCTGACCAACTCGGTCGACCTCGTGGCGCTGGTCCAGGCCTCCACCTCGCTGCCGATCATGCTGTTCTCGCTGCTCGGCGGCGCCATCGCCGACAATTTCCCGCGCCGCCGGGTCATGCTGGTGGCGCAGTTCTTCATGCTGGCGGTCTCGGCGCTCTTGACCCTCAGCGCCCTGCTCGGGCTGATCACCCCCTGGCTGCTGCTCACCTTCACCTTCCTCATCGGTTGCGGCACGGCGCTCAATAACCCGTCCTGGCAGGCCTCTGTGGGCGACCTGGTGCCGCGCTCCAGCGTCGGCTCGGCCGTGGCGCTCAACTCGATCGGCTTCAACCTTTCGCGTAGCCTCGGCCCCGCAGTGGGCGGCATCATTGTCGCCGTTGCCGGCGCCGCGGCCGCGTTCGCGGTCAACCTCGTGAGCTATCTCGGCCTGCTCTTCGTGCTGCTGCGCTGGAAGCCGGCCCCGGCGCCAGCCGGCCTGCCGCGCGAGGCAGTGGGCGCCGCGATGTTTGCCGGCATCCGCTATATGGCGCTGTCGCCGCAACTGGGCAAAGTGCTGGTGCGCAGCTTCATCTTCGGCCTCACGGCCAGCTCCGTGCTGGCGCTGCTGCCGGTGGTGGCGAGCCAGATCCCCGGCGGCGGACCACTGGTCTATGGCCTGCTGCTTGGCGCCTTCGGCCTCGGTGCGGTCGGCGGCGCGCTGATCAGCGCCCGGCTGGCCGAACAATTCTCCAGCGAAGCCATTGTCCGCCTCGCCTTCCTCGGTTTCGCGATCTGTGCCGGGGTCACCGGTCTCAGCCCGTCGCCCTGGCTGACCGGCGTTGCGCTGATGCTCGGCGGCGCCTGCTGGGTGCTGGCGCTGACGCTGTTCAACGTCACCGTGCAGCTTTCGACCCCGCGCTGGGTCGTCGGCCGCTCGCTGTCGCTCTACCAGACCGCCACTTTTGCCGGGCTCGCCGCCGGCAGCTGGCTCTGGGGGGTGGCCGGCGAAGAGTTCGGCGTCAGCAATGCGCTGGTTGCGTCGGCCATCGCGCTGGTCGTCGGCGCGAGCGTCGGGCTGCTGCTGTCGATCCCGCCGCGCGTCATGCTCGACCTCGATCCGGCCAACCGCTGGCAGGAACCGCAGATCGCGCTGCCGATCGAGCCGCGCTCCGGGCCGATCGTCATCAGCATCGAATACAGAATCCGCCCGCAGGACGTGCGCGAATTCCTGCGCGTCATGGCCGATCGGAAGCGGGTGCGGATGCGCGATGGCGCCCGCGAGTGGGTGCTGCGCCGCGACCTCTCGGAGACCGATGTCTGGGTCGAAAGCTACAAGAGCCCGACCTGGACCGAATATGCCCGGCACAACCAGCGGCTCACCCATGCCGACGAGGTGATCGGCGAACAACTGCGCACCCTGCACCAGGGGCCCGAACGCCCGGTGGTGCGCCGGATGATCGAGCGCCCGCCCAACTGGTTTGCAGCGATTGCAGCCAACCGCACGATCGATCCGCCCTGATGTTCAGTCGGTCGCGACGCTGAGAATCGGGCCGCCGTTCGGCTCCTGCACCAGCACCGCCGTGCGAAGGCCTTTTGCGGCAAGCCCGAAGGTCAGCGACAGCTCGGCGCCTGACCACGTCCCGAGCCTATCGAGACTATGCACCACATGGGTGTGCGGCAGCGTGCGGCCAGTATTCTCGCCGCGACCGACCGGCACCTCGACGATACCTGGATCATAGCGCACCAGCCAGACATCGGCTGCCGCCGGGGCTGCCCCGGCACCGATCCGCACGGTGCCGGCGGACAGCGAAACTGGCGGGCCTGCAGGCGACGGCGTACTGGCAATCAACTGCTGCACCTGTCCCAGATCGTTGCCGACCACGGTGGCACGCCCGTTGACCACCATCTGCGGCGTGTACGGTCCCCGCTGCTGCAGCGGCGGCTCGTAGACGCGCTGCCGCTCGGTGAACTCCTCCTTGCCGAAACTGTCCTTCCAGCCGAGATAATCCCAATAGGTGACCGCAAAGCTGAGCACGAGAACTCCCGGCTGGCGGCTGAGCTCGATCAGGTTGGCATTGGCGGGCGGGCAGGAAGAACAGCCCTGGCTGGTGAAGAGCTCCACAACCGCTGCCGGTTGCGCCTCCGCGGCGACGACACCACCGGCGAACGCCGGCAAGAAGGCCAATATGGCTACGGCAAAAGGAACTTTCATCATCGGGATCCTGATCAGTTGAGTTCGGGAGGCAGTCCTCTCCCCATTGCCTCATTCGTGCCGCCGGCGCGTATGGTTACGCCTGCTCTCAGGCTTGTGACCTCAACGCCAAAGGTTGACATCCCGGCGATCCTCCCTATTTTCCGCCCATCCGCAGCACCAACCGGCAGGTCCCCATGGATATCCGCATGACCGATCAAACCATCCTGATCCGTCACCCGGAGTCCGACCATGCCCGGTTCTATTTCGCTCAAAGCGGTGAGCTACAAGACGCCTGATGGCGTCACCCTCTTCTCAGATCTCGATCTTTCCTTCGGCCCTGTTCGCACCGGCCTGATCGGTCGCAACGGCACGGGCAAGACCACGCTGCTCAAGCTGCTGCTCGGCGAACTGACGCCCGGCAGTGGGGAGATCGTCGTCTCCGGCACGCTTGGCGTGCTGCGACAGACGGTGCAGCGTTCCGACGCCAGCGTCGCCGATGCCCTCGGTTGTAGCGAGCAACTGGCTCGGCTCGACCGGCTCGAGGCCGGCACCGGTTCGGTCGAGGACGCCGAAGCGGCCGATTGGCTGCTGCCGGGGCGGATCGAAACAGCTGTCGCCGATGTCGGCTTGCCGCCGCTGGCCCTCGATCGTCCCACCGCCACGCTGAGCGGCGGGCAGCGTACTCGAGTGTCTCTGGCAGCGCTGCTGATTGAGCAGCCCGACATGCTGCTGCTCGACGAGCCGACCAACAACCTCGATCGTGACGGGCGCGCCGCAGTCACCGAGTTGCTGAGGCGCTGGCGCGGCGGCGCCATCGTCGTCAGCCATGATCGCGCCCTGCTGCGCGAGATGGATGCCATCGTCGAACTCACCACGATCGGCGCCCGCACCTATGGCGGCAACTGGGATCTCTACCAGGAACGCAAGGCCATCGAACTGGCCGCCGCCGAACAGGGGCTAGCCAGCGCCGAGCGGACGCTTGGGGAACTCGACCGCAAGACCCAGCTGCTGCGCGAGCGCAAAGCCAAAAAGGACGGCGCCGGCGCCCGCAAGGCCGCGAAGGGCGATATCCCGCGCATCATGCTGGGCGGCATGAAGATGAATGCCGAGAACACCAGCGGCGAGCAGGCCAAGCTCAGCGAACGCCGCCGCGCTTCGGCCACCACTGCCCTCGCCGCCGCCAAGGCGGAGATCGAGGTGCTGCAGCCAATGGCCGTCCGGCTGGAACCGAGCGGCTTGTCGAACGGCACGACGGTGCTGCAGCTAGATCGGTTGACCGGCGGCCCGGTGCCCGACGCCCCCGTCATCAAGAACCTCAGCTTCGCCATCGCCGGCCCCGAGCGCGTTGCGATCACCGGCCCCAACGGCTCGGGCAAGACCACCCTGCTCCGGCTGGTCACCGGCGCCCTCGCTCCCCTGAGCGGCGCCGTCCGTATCGCGCGCCGGCATGCCCTGCTCGACCAGGAGGTGAGCCTGCTCGATCCATGCCAGACCATCCGCGAGAACTATCTGCGGCTCAACCCGGAAGACGGCGAGACCACCGCCCGGTCCGCCCTTGCCCGCTTCATGTTCCGCGCCGATGCAGCTCTGAAACCGGTCCGGCAACTGAGTGGCGGCGAGATGCTGCGCGCCGGTCTCGCCTGCACCATCGGCAGCGGCCGTCCGCCGGAACTGCTGATTCTCGACGAGCCGACCAACCATCTCGACATCCACGCCATCGAGGCGGTTGAGGCAGGGCTCGGGGCCTATGACGGCGCACTGCTGGTGGTCAGCCACGACCGCGATTTCCTCGAAGCGATCGGCATCGAGCGCGAAATCGTGTTGCCCTAGCGCGGTTTGAATATATCCGCCCAGTTTACAAATGTGAGCGTGCGGGCCTATCGTCCCTGATCTGGCGGAGGAGTTCAAAGGAGCCGCCGGACCACAACAATAAGGGGAGGTTTCGATGCGTAACGCGTCGACGATGACTGCTGCCCTACTGGGCACGCTACTACTCTCTACAGCCACCGCTTCCGCCGCCGACATCAAGATCGGCTTTCTGCCGGGCGTCGTTGACCCATTCTACCAGGTCATGCAGTTGGGCGTCGAAGCCGCGGCCAAGGATCTCGGCGTCGAAGTGGTGACCCAGGTCCCACCGACCTGGGGCGTCGAAGCGCAGACCCCCATCCTCGATGCGCTGGTGGCGCGCGGCGACCTCAACTACATCATCACGGCGCCGACCGATAAGGACCAGATGGTGGCGCCGCTGCAGGCTGCACTCGATGCCGGCATCAAGGTGATCACCGTCGACACTTTCCTCGGCGATGGCGACTATGCCAACGGCCCGGTGAACTTCCCCATCGCCTATATCGGCTCGGACAATGTCGAAGGCGGCCGCATCTCGGCCCGCGGCCTCGCCAAGGCGATCGGTGGCAAGGGTACCGTCTACATCAACTCGACCAACCCCAACGTCTCTTCGGTCGAAGGACGCGAGCAGGGCTTTGCCGAGGTGATGAAGAACGAATTCCCTGACATCAAGGTGCTGGGGCCCGACTATAACCTCGATGACCAGAACAAGGCGGCGCAGCAGACGGCCGCGGTGATCGAGCAGAACCCCGACCTCGTCGGGGTGTTCGGCACCAACGTGTTCAGCGCCGGTGGCGCCGGCAACGCCGTGGTCAATGCCGGCCTCGGCGACGCTGTGAAAGTGGTTGCCTATGATGCCACCGCCGAAGCCATCGAACTGATGGGCAAGGGTGTGGTGTCACTGGTGCTGGCGCAGAAGCCGTTCGACATGGGCTACATGGCGGTGCAGTTCGCCGTCGCCGATGCCGCCGGCGTCACCAGCCTGCCGCGGCGCGTCGAGACCGGCTTTGCCATCATCGACAAGGACAATGTCGCCGATCCCGAGTACGCGCGGTTCATCTACAAGGTCAACTGACCAAATCGCATGAGCGGCCGGAGCCCTCGGGTCTCCGGCCACCGCCGTCTCTACCATGCCGGGGCAGCCGTGACCGACAGCAAGGCATTATCCGCCGCCATGGAGCCCCGGCTCCCGCCCGACAAGCGCCTCATCCTGGTCGCCAGCCGACTCTGGGCCTGGGTGTTCCTCGGGCTGATGATCGCGTTCTTCATCATCGCCGTGCCGCTGTCGGGCGGCGCGACCTTCCTGACGCTGCGCAACGCGATGAACATCCTCGTCGCCATCACCCCGGTGCTGCTGCTCGGGCTGGGGCAGACCTTCGTCATCATCTCGGCCGGCATCGACCTCAGCGTCGGCTGGGTGATGAGCCTCGCCTCGGTGATCTCTGCCCACGCCATCCGCGCCTCCTACAACGCCGGCGCTCCGCTGTTCATTGCTGCGACGCTCGGCTTCCTCGCGGCTGTCGCGGGCTCTGCCGGTGTCGGCCTCGTCAACGGGCTGATCATCGCCAAGCTCAAGGTGCCGGCCTTCATCGTGACGCTCGGCTCGTCCTTCATTGTCCGCGGCATGGCCTTGCTGTTTTCCGAGAACACCACGGTGATCGGCCTGCCCGCCGATATCCGCGACTACGGCAATGAATCGCTGTTCTACATCGTCCACGGCGAAGGTGGCGGCTTCTATGCCTTCGACCGCCCCGATGTCACCGGCGCCATGCTCCGGCAGATGGACCGCATCTTCACCTGGCCCGTGGTGATCACTGCCATCGTGGTGATCGTCTGCATGTTCATCCTCAACCGCACGCAGTTCGGTCGTCACACCTATGCCATCGGCGGCAACATGCAGGCCGCGCTCCGCACCGGCATCCCGGTCGATCGCCACATCATCAAGCTGTACATGTTGAGCTCGGTGACCGCCGGCATCGCCGGGTTCCTGTCGACGCTCCGCTTCACCGCCGGCTCGGCGGTGATCGGCGATCCTCTGCTCTTGAGCTCCATTGCCGCAGTCATCATCGGTGGCGTCAGCCTGTTCGGCGGCGCCGGCTCGATCATCGGCACGGTGATCGGCGCGCTGATCATCGCGGTGCTGACCACCGGCCTCGTGATGATGAACGTCCAGGCATTCTGGCAATTCATCGTCGTCGGCGCGGTGGTGATCATAGCGGTGCTGATCGACCAGTCGCGAGACCTGATCCTCGGCCGCCGCGGGAGGGGATCATGAGCGAGGCGGTACTGTCGATCCGCAACCTGGTGAAACGCTTCGGCGGGCTCACCGCGGTCAGCGATGTCAGCCTCGACATCAACCCCGGCGAGGTGGTGGCGCTGCTTGGCGACAACGGCGCCGGCAAGTCGACGCTGATCAAGTGCGTCTCCGGCGTCCATCTGCCCGACGAAGGCGAGATCCGCTTCGAGGGCAAGCCCGTGAGCTTCCCCAAGCCGATCGACGCGCGCAGCGCCGGCATCGAGACCATCTACCAGGACCTGGCGCTGGCCAATAACCTGGACGTCCCAGCCAACATCTTCCTCGGCCGCGAGGTGAAACACCGCTATCTCGGCGGGCTGGTCAACACGCTCAACGACAAGCTGATGCTGGCCGAAGCCGAGCAGAGCCTCGCAACGCTCGATATCCAGTTCCCCAGCCTCACCCAGCCGATCGAGAGCCTCTCGGGCGGCCAGCGCCAGGCCGTCGCCATCGCCCGCGCCATCTACTGGAAAGCCCGGCTGATGATCATGGACGAGCCCACCAACAATCTCGGCGTGCCCGAGCAGCACAAGGTGCTGGAACTGATCCGCCGGCTGCGCGACCAGGGTGTCCCGGTGATCCTGATCACCCACACTATGCCCGACGTCTTCGCCGTCGCCGACCGCATCGTGGTGATGCATCGCGGCCGCAAGGTCACCGAGAAGCGGACGGCAGATACCAATGCCACCGAACTGGTGCAGTACATGGTCGGCGCGCTGGACGATGGTCGTGAGGTGGCGGCCTAAGGCAGGCAGATCGCCTTTGTGCTCAAGCACATCATTCGGGCAGATTCGGTGAATGCAGCAGCCATTCGGACTCGGTAGGCTGACGCCCAACGAATGGATTCGCTATTTTCGCGAGGGGTTCCGCGGTTGAGTATCTACCAAGACCTGGGCATCAAGCCGATCATCAACGCATCAGCAACTCTCACCAGACTTGGTGGATCGCGCATGCCTGGGGAAGTCCTTGAGGCAATGCATGCGGCTGCTGGCTCGTTTATCGATCTGCCACTGTTTCAAACAAAGGTCGGCGACCGCATCGCCGAGCTCAGCCACAATGATGCCGCGTTCGTTTCCTCAGGCGCAGCAGCCGGGATCGTGCTCGCGGTCGCAACTCTTATGGCAGCGCCGAACGAACCCGATCCGATGGCGTATCCAATGCTCAAGGGCATCACCAGGAACGAGGTAATCGTCTTCGCTTCACAGCGAAACGGCTACGACTTCGCAATTCTTCAGACCGGCGCCTCCATCGTTGCGTGCGACGACACCCTCGAAGCGTTTGAGTCGGCCATAACGGGACGTACAGCGTGCCTGGTCTGGTTTGCTGGCGCGCTGGCAGTGAAATCTCCGCCGATCGAGGATGTCATCGCGATCGCCAGGAAGCACCACATCCCGGTTCTGGTTGACGCCGCTGCCCAGATTCCACCGGTTTCGAGTTTCTGGCACTACACAAAGGTCCTCGGCTGCGAAGGCGTGGTCTTCAGTGGCGGCAAAGGTATCCGTGGGCCGCAAGCTGCCGGTCTGGTCCTTGGGACCAGGGAACTGATCGCCGGTTGTCGCCGACTTTCATCGCCAACGCAGGGCATCGGTCGACCGATGAAAGTCGGAAAGGAAGAACTCGCCGGGATGCTCGCCGCCGTCCAATACACGCTGGATCAGGACGAAGAGGCGATACTCGAAGGTTACGAGTCGATCGTCCAGAACTGGATGAAAGACCTCGCCGGAATCGCGGGAGTGACGATGGAACGCGGCTTCCCAAGCGAGGCTGGTCAACCTCACGCCCGCGCAATCGTCCATCTCGATGCCGGATTCAGGAAGACGCGCGACCAGGTGGTTGACGAACTCAAGACCGGCGATGTCTGGATTGAGGTAGCTGCACCAGTCGATGAACCGAACGCCATCGCCTTGAATCCGCAGACGCTGACGAGCGAAGAGGCCGATATCGTCGCTGCTCGATTGCGCCAGGTTCTGACAAGCTGATCAAGTCTTGAGGAAGTTATCGATGGCATTCAAAGTCCGGAAGCGCGGCAAACTCACCTATTACTATGAAGGCGATCGACCTGTTCTTTCGGCGCTGGTCACCGAGGAACAAGCGGATGGCGACCTCAAAATTCACTTCGCTGGTCTGACCGGTGGCTACTCAGCCAAGGGCGTATTGGGTCTGAGCGAACTCGTGTCTATGGATCCCCATCAGGAAGTCGCACTGGTCTTCAGGTGCTGGGAGAAGTGGCTGGTCGAGGCGGGAATCTGCTCGTCTTTGCGGGATATCGACTTCATCGAGATGCACGCGTTCGGCGCCCAACCGAAGACCCCGAACATCCTCGCCGACCCCGCCGGATATGCAGCTGAGCAGGATCGCCTTCGGAAAGCTTATGCCGAGGCGTACTCATCCTTCTTCGCCGATAACCTTCCCGAAAATGGCGTTCCCTGCCGCTTCACGGTCCATCTGATCGATTTCCCGGACAAGGCGGCCTCGTACGAGTTCTATTCAACCGCGCTCCTCCAACGCGCATTGCAGAAGGGTTAGTACGCTAACGCAGCCGAATAGGGGCGTTGGTCGTCGCGCTGTTAACTGGATGCAGCGTGATCGGAAGCCACATCACCCCCCGCCTCCACCCGTTCGACACGGAAGCTACTGAAACCAAGCACCATGGTGACGAGAGGATCGCGACTTCCGCCGTTGCGAGGACATCAACCGCGATGTCGTCACCCTGTCCCGCGCCTTCCGCTGATAGGTCAAAACTGAGACCCTGGCTCACGCTGGGGTGTCTGTTTCCGCTCGCCCAAAGACTACCCGATGTCGGTATGGGCGAAGTCCCTGCCCTTGTAGAGCAACGGGACCTTCCGGTTCTTTGCACAAGCGTAGGACAGGCAGTCCGCGAGGTTCAACTGCGCCGGATGTCCCCTGCCTTTGCCGTATTCCGCGAACGCCTGGACCGCCACGTGCCCGTCGTCGGCGTCAATGGCGACAACTTCGATCCTGGACTCTTTCATGAGGTCATTGATCGCAGTCTCGGCGTCGCGCGGCCCTGCGCCCAACTTCGTTGAAAGCCGCATCGCCGCTTCCAACACCGCCAGTGCGCTGGTGATGAGAACAGGCTCCTGCTCAAGCCGTTTGGCCCATTCGTGCGCGTCGTCTTCCTCCGATAGCAAGGCCACCAGCACGGAAGTATCGACGAACATCAAGAATGACCCCACATCTCGTCGATCTCATCACTAGTCATGTCATGGCCTCCCCCGACACCCTTCGCCTTGAGCCGACCGGCGATGTCTTTAACGCGGTCCGACAACGGAATGCGAGACTGTTCGGCCTTCAACTGCGCCTCAAGCGCGTCGATCACCGCTTCGGTAAGGGACACACGCCGCTTTTCCGCCAGCTGGCGGGCCAACGCATGAGCGCGCGGATCGCGAATTTGCAGGTTCATCGCAGATGCTCCTCAGTCGTCAATACAAACTATCTTATCTGTAATGACAGGCGCAACGGCAAGGGAGCGGGAAGCGGCTGAGGCCACCTCCCGCCCGGACGGATCGGAGTGCTCGAGCTGTCAGACCAGAAACGCGGATCCGCCGGTCAGTGGCTGCCTATCACCATCCGGTTGCCCTCGCTGTCGCGGAACTCCGCGACGATCCGGCCCGGCTGCCACGGCGCCTCGCCCGGCTCGGTAATGATCTCGACACCTGCGGCGCGGAGCCGCTCGATGGTTCCCGCGACGTCAGCCTCAACCAGCACCAGCACTGGGTCGGCCGACGCCTTTTCGTCTGGACGGCGGAGGAAGTGCAGCGCGGTGCGGGCGCCCGGAAACCTCACCTCGACCCACCGCCAGCCGTCCTCGCCCATCGGCGCGTCCGCCGCAACCTCGCAGCCGAGCTTGTCGACGTAGAAGGCGATGGCTCGATTCTGATCGAACACCGGCAGTTCAGCGAACTGGATATGCATGCCTGCCTCCTTCAGTTGGCGAACGAATTGTGCAGCGCCTCGGCGAACTCGGCGGCCTGGGGTCCAAAGCCCATGTGATCGCCGGGGAACTTGGTCGGCGCGATGCCGAGCTTGTTGGTCAAGGCCAGGCTCATTTCCTCGATCGGCTGGCCCGTCGACGCCTCGCCAATGGCGACGACGATCTTCGGGCTGCCTGCCTGCAGCATCGCCACATCGGGGGCATAGAGCGACAGCGGCAGCATGCCGTGCGCCAGCCAATACTCGAAATTGCCGCTGACCCGAGCGAAGGTTTCCGCCTCTTCGGGCGGCATCTCGAACTCCGGCGGCGCTTCGGCTGCGTCGCCGCCCTCCTCCTCGAGCCCGTTCATCGAAAAGAACATCCCCATCGCCGCATCGACACCGTCCTTGACGTAGGTGTCGTACAGCGCCTTGTCGGCCGCCACCGCCTCGCTCGGGTCGTCCATCAGCATCATCGAGGGCGGCTCGTGCGCTACCAGCGCCTGCACCAGCTTCGGGTGCCGGGTCGCGAGATTGAGCCCGATCTGTGCGCCGCCGCTGGTGCCGAATACATAGGCCGGGCCGTTGCCCAGCGCCTCGATCAGCGCCGCGGCATCATCCGCCTGCTGATCCATCAGCAACGGCTTGACCTCGCCATCGAACGTCGAGCGCGAGTTGCCACGCGGATCGTAGGCAACCACCGTGTAGCGGTCGGCGAGGCGCTGCGCCAACTCGGCGAACACGCCGGCATCCTGCGGACCGCCGGGGATGATCAGCAGCGTCGGGCCGCTGCCCTGCACCTCGTAGTAAAGTGTCGCACCAGGAACCTTGAGGGTAGCCGACTTGGTAGCATTGGTCATCGAAACGTCTCCTGCGATGTGATTTTCAGTGTGCGGTTTGGTTGCGGTCTCGGCCAGCGTGCCGGGGATCGGCAGGGCAAGCGCCCCAACCACCGTGGCAGCCAGCACGAAGCTTCGGTTCGGCATTCAAACTCTCCCTGCTTCAAATGACGGTCAGCGCCGCCGTCGCCAACAAGAACTGGACCGTCCAGTTCTGTGCTGTTGTCAGAAACTAGACTGTCCAGTACTGTGATGTCAATCAGGGCGGTGAAGGTTTTTGGAAAGTGGCAGGTCGATGGGCTCGGAAATGAACGAACACGCGGACGTGGAAGGCGACGGCCGCTCTGCCCGCAAGCGCCGGGCCATCCTCGACGCTGCCACCGAAGTGTTCCTGAAAAGCGGCTATCTCGGCACCAACATGGATGAGATCGCCGCCCTCTCCTCGGTGTCCAAGCAGACCGTCTATAAGCACTTCTCTTCCAAGGAGGCGCTGTTCGTCGAGATCGTCGGCGGCATGACCACCGGCGCCGGCGACACTGTGCATAATGACGTGGCGCAACTCGGCCAGGATGAAGATCTCGCCGGCTACCTGGTCGAATATGCCCTGCGGCAGCTCACCGTGGTGCTCACCCCACGCATCATGCAGTTGCGGCGCCTGGTGATCGGCGAAGTCACCCGCTTCCCCGAGCTGGCCCGGGTGCTCTACGAGCGCGGCCCGGCCCGCGCCATGAAGATGCTGGCCGCTGTATTCGAAGACCTGGCCGGGCGCGGGCTGCTTGCTATCGACGACCCGGCCACCGCGGCAGAGCACTTCAACTGGCTGATCATGTCGGCCCCGCTGAACCAGGCCATGCTGCTCGGCGACGCCGCGATCCCCTCGCAGGCTGAGCTGCGTCGCAACGCCGAGGCCGGCGTACGGGTGTTCCTCGCCGCCTATGGCGGTCCCCGGCGATGACGGCGCGCTACGCAGCGCGCTGCGCCTGCGGCAATGTCGAGTTCGAGCTGACCGGTGCACCCGTGATCAGCGTCGTCTGCCACTGCGATGACTGCCAGGCCGGCTCCCGAATGATCGAAGCCCTGCCCGGAGCAGCAGCGATTCTGGATGCCGGCCATGGCACACCCTACGTGCTCTATCGCAACGACCGTGTCACCTGCACCAAGGGGGCCGAGCTGCTCCAGGGCTACGAGCTGAAGCCGGCCTCGACCACCAGCCGCATGGTCGCGAGCTGCTGCAACTCCGCCATGCAGGTGCGGCTCCCGTCCGTGCTGCACTGGACCCCGGTATATCGCGACCGCATCGATCCGCCGGCGCCGAGGTTGGAGATGCGCATCCAGACCGGCTTCGTGCCCGCCGATGTCGCCGTGCCGGCTGACCTGCCAAGCGTCAGGGGCGTACCGCTTCGCTTCTTCACCCGGCTGATCGCGGCTCGCATCGCGATGACGCTAGGGCTGTAGCGTCATCGCGAACCAGGGGAGTCGGACTAAGCCGACGGCCGGATGTTCTGATTGACGTGGAACAGATTGGTCGGGTCGTACTTGGCCTTGAGGCTCGCAAGGCGCGGATAGTTGTCGCCGTAGGTTGCCCGCACGCGCGCCTCGCCTTCCTCCATCATGAAGTTCGGGTAGGCGCCGCTAAGATCATAGGGGTGGACTGCGCTCCAGTAGCCATTGGCCCACGCCTTCAGCGCCCCTGCCTTCGCCGGGTCGGAATCGACCCCGACGATGACCATCGACCAGCGCGCATTACGGCAGTTCCAGGCCGTGTCGCCGCTGGCCTTGTCATGCACGGCTCCATCGATCGGATAGAGGTGCATTGCTGAAATCGGGGTCGGCACCGTCGCGGCATGCTTCAGGTGTTCCGCAATCGCCTCGTCCGAAAGCGTCTCGACGAAATCGCCTTTCCAGTACCACTGCAGTCCCGTCGGATAGAGCGCATCAAACATGCTCTGCAGCGCCGGATAGGCGATCGGCCCCGCCCAATCGATGATCGGCGCCGGGAGTTCGGCCCGGACCCGGTTCACCGCCGCCTCTGCATTTTCGCCGTTATGCGCAACCAGCAGGACGCACATCTTCTTGCCCCAGTGCTCCCTCGGGAACGGGTCGCCCGGTGGGACCGACTGCAGCCCGAGCCAGATGTAGAAATCCTTGGGCGCACCCTCCTGAAACGCGCGGTACCACCGCATCACCGTCTCGGCATCGCTGAGATCGAAGATGATCGGCCCGCCATACAGCATCTTCGCCGGGTGGGTGCGAAACAGGAAGCTCGTCACCACTCCGAAATTGCCGCCACCACCTCGCAACGCCCACATAAGGTCGCTGTTCTCGGTTTCGCTGGCGGTTACGAAGCTGCCATCGGCGAGCACCACGTCGGCTTCGATCAGGCTGTCGATGGCGAGGCCGTATTGCCGGCTCAGGTAACCGTGCCCGCCCGACAGCGTGAGCCCACCGACGCCGGTGGTCGAGATAATGCCAAAGGGCACCGCCTGACCGAAAGCATGCGTCGCGTGATCGACATCACCCGTCGTGCACCCCGGGCCCACCCGCACGGTCTGCGCTTTAGGGTCGACCCGCACCCCCTTCATCATCTGGAGATCGATGACGAGGCCATTATCTATGCTGGCAAACCCCGGTCCGTTATGGCCACCGCCACGCACCGCAATGGCGAGCCCATGCTCGCGACCGAAGTTCACTGCCGTGATCACATCGCCGGTATCGACGCACTGCGCAATCAGCGTCGGCCGCCGATCGATCATCCCGTTATAGAGCTTGCGGGCGTCCTCGTACGCGGTGTCGCCGGCGCGGATGAGTGTCCCCCGAAGGTTGCCGGCGAACGTGTTGACGTCGTCGTCGTGCATGCTGTCCTCCCTGAAATCGATCAGCCGGTAAAAGCTACCCACCCTCTCCGCCGGCACGAATATCCGATCGTCCCGTTTCATTGCTCGGGCGTCCCGACCCGTAGACCAAAGTCAGAGACACGACCGCTCCTTGCCTACCTCAGTCGTATCGGTGATAGTCGAGGCATATCGAGAAGGCATTTTTGACCCGTGTCGCGGAAATTTCTGCCGCGCGGAGTGTCTGCGAATGGACGTTCTTTCAGACGTGCTTGCCGCTGTGCGGCTGACTGGTGCGATATTCTTCGACAGCACTTTCCGTGAACCCTGGGTGGCAGAAGCCCCACGCGCCTCGGTGATCGCCAGCAAGGTGATGCCGAACTCGCAATACGTGTTCTTCTTCCACACGCTGATCGAGGGCTCGTGCTGGGTGGAGATGACCGACGGCTCCGCCGAGCCGCTCCGGCTCGAAGCCGGCGACATCGTCGCCTTCCCGATGGACGATGCGCATGCCCTGTGTTCGGCGATCGGCATGCGGGCCAGGCCTGACCTTGCCCTCTACCATCACCCTATCGACCGCCAGCTTCCCTACGTGGTCAACGAAGGCTCGGGCGTCGGCTCATGCCGGTTCGTCTGCGGTTATCTCGGTTGCGATATCCGGCCGTACAATCCGTTCATCAAGTCTCTGCCCCGCGTGCTGCACGGGAGGGGTACAGCCAGCGAGGGCTGGCTGGTACATCTCGTCCACCATGCCGTTTCGGAAACCCAAAGGGGCTACCCCGGTGGCGAGACCGTGCTCGCCAAGCTCGCCGAGTTGATGTTCGTGCAGGTCATTCGCGAATACGCCGAGGGCCTGCCGAACGATACTCGCGGCTGGCTCTCCGGCCTGAAGGACCCGCATATCGGCCAAGCCCTGCGCCTGATCCACGGTCAACCGGCGGCGAACTGGACACTGGAGGGGCTGGCACGCGCCGTCGGGCTGTCCCGGACGGTGTTTGCCAATCGCTTCACTCACTATGCGTGCGATCCGCCCATGCAGTACTTGGCGCGCTGGCGAATGCAACTGGCGGCGCGGCTACTAGAGAACCCCGGAGTCAGCGTTGCGCAGGCCGGCGCACAGGTCGGCTACGACTCCGAGGCAGCCTTCAACCGTGCCTTCAAGAAGGTCGTCGGACTTCCACCCGGCGCGTGGCGAAAAGGTCTCGCCTCCGGATCGCGTCAAACCGCAAACTGACCGAACCAGAAAACAACAAGGCCCGCATCGCTGCGGGCCTCGTTGCTATTCGTCGCGGTACACCTTCTCGCGCCGCTCGTGCATTTCCTGGGCTTCCAGGGAGAGCGTGGCGATCGGCCGGGCGTCGAGCCGGGCGATCCCGATCGGGTCGCCGGTTTCTTCGCAATAGCCGTAGGTGCCGTCCTCGATCCGCTTGAGCGCCGCGTCGATCTTCGAGATCAGCTTGCGCTGCCGATCACGGGTGCGAAGTTCAAGGGCACGATCGCTCTCCGAGGAGGCGCGGTCGGCCATATCCGGATGGTTCTGGCTCTCTTCCTGCAGATTTTCCAGCGTTTCGCGGCTTTCAGCGAGGATCTCGCTCTTCCACCGCTCCAGCTTCTGCCGGAAATACTCCCGCTGCCGCGGGTTCATAAACGGTTCGTCCTGAGTAGGTCGGTATTCAAGAACTTCAGTCGACATTCTGACTCGATTCCAAAACGCCCCTAATGGCGGGCCTTATAGTGGCGCAAGGGCATGCTTCGCAAGCTTTCAAAAGCTTGGTGATTAATCCGTGAGTGGAGAGGCGCCGACTGTGTCAGGCGGGGTACAGTCCGCGCTTGGCCAGCTCGACCCTGGCGCGCAGCTCGATATCATCGAGCAATGCGTCCAATCCGGGGTCACTCTGCTCCCGCGCCTGGCTCAACACTGCCATGAGCTGGTTGAGGCGTCCCTCGGCCATCCGGCCGACCAGCAGGTCGCTCCTGAGCCCCTCGAGCGTATCGATGAGCTGATTGCCGCGACGCACCACCTTCTTGCGCCTGAGCAGCGGATCTTCGACCGCCTGCAGCGCCAGCAATGCCTCGAGCGACGTGGCCGCGGCGATGGTGGCGGTCGGCCGCGCCTGCTGCGCCTGCGGCCCCTGCCCGATCTCGAACGCCATGCCGGACGCACTGCCGCCGGCCGCAGAGCGCCCCGCCACATTGCCTACCCGCGCATTGTTCTCGATCCGCACCGGACTCACCTGCCCTCGTCACTGCCCGGCAAAATCTGCCGCCAGCAGTTAAGTAAACGTTAATGTGCCCGGCAGGACTTGCCGGCCGGTCTCCCTTACGCCTCTGGGGCGAACGACAATCCACTGAAATTTCAATGCTTTGGCGAAACTGGCACGGTTCTCGCAAGAGCTCTGGCAATCACGGCGCATGGGGATGTGCCGCATTCCGGGGATTGCCAGATGGCCAAACTCAACCTCAAGCGCGCGCTGTTCGGTCTAATGACGGCATTGCTGCTGCTGCCGCAGCCGAGCGTGACCTACGCCGCCGCCGCCCGCATCAAGGATGTCGTCAATATCGAGGGTGTCCGCGACAACCAGCTAGTGGGCTACGGTCTAGTGGTCGGCCTCAACGGCACCGGCGACGGGCTCAACAACTCGCCCTTCACCAAGCAGAGCCTGCAGGCCATGCTCGAGCGGCTGGGGGTCAACACCCGCGGCGAGAACATGCGCACCGGCAATGTCGCGGCGGTGATGGTGACGGCGAACCTCTCGGCCTTCTCCACCCAGGGCTCGCGCCTCGACGTCAATGTCGCTTCGCTGGGCGATGCCAAGAGCCTGCAGGGCGGCACATTGCTGGTCACCCCGCTGCTCGGCGCCGATGGCGAGGTCTACGCCATCGCCCAGGGCTCGGTGACCATCAATGGCTTCTCCGCCGAAGGCGATGCCGCCTCGGTGATCTCGGGCGTGCCCACCACCGGCCGCATTTCCTCGGGCGGCCTGATCGAGCGTGAGATCGGCTTCGTGCTCGGGGCCCAGCGCTCGCTGCGCCTGGCGCTGCGCAACCCGGATCTCACCACTTCGCGCCGCATCGCGCTGGCGATCAACGATTTCATCGGCGTGCCCTGCGCCACCCCCGAGGACCCAGCGACCATCCGGCTCAACCTGCCGCGCAACTTCAACGGCAATATCGTCGACCTCTTGACCGATATCGAGCAACTGGTGATCGAGACCGATCTTCCGGCGAAGATCGTCATCGACGAGAATTCCGGCATCATCGTCATGGGCAAGGACGTGCGGGTCTCGACTGTTGCTGTCGCCCAGTCGAACCTGACGGTCACCATCGCCGAGAGCCCGATGGTGGTGCAGCCCAACCCGCTGAGTTTCGGCCAGACCGCGGTGGAACCGCGCACCGACCTCTCGGTCAGCACCAGCGAGAGCAAGCTCGCGGTCGTGCCGGAATCGGTGAGCCTGCAGCAGTTGGTCGATGGCCTCAATGCGCTGGGCATCAGCCCGCGCGACCTCATCGCTATCCTCCAGGCCGTGAAGGCTTCCGGCGCGCTGCAGGCCGAGATCGAGGTGCTGTGATGCTGAGCTCCGCTTCCGGCCTCGGCTTTGCCGGCCAGAACAGGACGACGACCCTGTCCCCTGCCCAGGTTGGGCATCTTCGCGAGCAGGCGAAGGACCTTGAGGGCGTTTTCCTCAACACCTTGATGAAGGAAATGTTCGCCTCGCTGAAGACCGACGGGAGCGCCATGGGCGGCGGCTTTGCCGAAGAAACCTGGCGCGGCATGCAGGCCGAACAGATGGCCGACGTGCTGGCCCGCTCGGGCGGCGTCGGCCTTGCCGATGCGCTGCTGCCCGATCTCATCGCGGCCCAGGAAGCCGCCCAGAACTCCATCCCAACAACCAGAAACACAACACCTGGAAACAGCGGAGCGCTGAAATGATGAATGCTGCTGCCGAACGTCTCGCGGCCCTCGATGCCCTTCCCGCCGCCGAGCTTTGCGGCCTCGCCATGGAAACGCTCGAAAACCTGGTCGTGGTGCTGAACCAGGAGACCACCCTGCTCCGCGCCGGCCGCGCCAAGGATGCCGGCCAACTCACCGCCGAAAAGACCCGCCTCGCCCAGGACTACATGGGCTTTGCCCGTTCGGTGCAGCGCCAGTCGGCCCGGCTGCGCGCCGAAGCCCCGGCGCTCGTCGATGCCCTGCTCGGCGGGCACGATCGGCTCGCAACGCAGATGGCAGAGAATCTGCGCGTCATTGCCACTGCCCGCTCGGTGACCGAGGAACTCTTGACCGATGTGGCCAAGGCCATAAACGCCAAGGCGCGTCCCAAAACCTACGGCGCCAACGGCGAAATCGCCGACCAGCCGCCGCAGGCCGCCAGTGGTGTCTCGATCAACCGCGCGCTCTGAACGCTACACTTTACACCAAATTGCCCCGACCCGAGAAAGCCGGGGGAAAGCCTGGACCGGCATGGTTGCCCGCTAAGTGGCAATTGGGAATGCCGGTCCATGAGCGCCAGAATAGCGCCCGAACCGATCAGGATGGGAGTCGGAGCCTTAGCGGACTACCGCTCGCGCACGCTGCTGGGCGATTCCCGTCAAGGTTCCGACCAGCAGGACACCCCGCCGCCGCCTCCACCGCAGAACACTGCCGTGCAGCTGCTGCCGCCGCTGCCCGTGCCACCGCATCCGCCGGGCTCGGCTTTCGCTGCGGCACTGCTCTCCGGCCAGTTGCCGCCCAAGCCCACCAGCGACCGCGAAATCATCCTCCGCCTGGGGAGCGCCGACCTGCCGGCGCAGGGTTCGCTGGCGCTGCACGACCGGCGGGTCTGACCACTTCGATTCTGCGTCGCCCGCGGCTAATTCCCTAACCGTCAGTCATCCGGCAGATGCTCGGCAAGGACTGCCGAAACGTCGGTTTCCCCATGATATCCAGGGCGTTGCGGCCGACATCAGTGCGTCACGGAACACAAAATTAACTGCGTTCGGCAGCACCCCGTTAACCATTCCTAAGCCGGCCGGGGCTACGATCACGATCAATCTCAGGACGAGATTATCGATTTAGCCAGAAGGGATTCCACCCATGCCGGAAGTTAACCTGTCAAAGGCGGTTCGCTCGAACCTCCTGAGCCTCCAGTCCACCGCTGCCTCGATGGCAAAGACGCAGGAGCGTCTTGCTACCGGTCTCAAGGTGAACACTGCGCTCGACAACCCGACCAACTTCTTCACTGCCGCGTCGCTGAATAGTCGTGCGTCCGACATGGCAAACCTGCTGGACTCGATGTCGAACGGCATCAAGACCATCGAGGCCGCCGATAACGGCCTTACCTCGATCACCAAGACGGTTGAGTCGATGCAGTCGGCTCTGCGTCAGGCGCGCCAGGACAAGTCCTTCAAGACCATGTCCTACACGCTCGACACCGCCGCGATCGGTACTGCCACTGCCAAGACGCTCTCGTTCGAGGGCGGCGCTGTCGGCACTGCCCCGGTCAGCATCAACCTCAACACCACCGGTGCCGGCTCTGCTGCTACTGCTGGTACTGTCGTCGGTGGTGCGTTTACCGCTGTCGACTTCGAGAACGGTGGCGCAAACGACGGCACGATCAGCTTTGATCTCGCCCTCGACGGCGCTTCGTCGCCCACCAGCATCAGCATCGGCTTCGCCGATCTTGGCGGCGTGGCCGACACCAGCGCCGTGACTGCGGCTGAGCTCGCCGGCATCATCAATACCAAGGTTGGTTCGACCGTCGCTTCGGTGAACGGCTCGGGCGGCATCGACATCACGTCCACTACGACGGGCGCGGCCTCGGAAGTCGAAATCACCAACTTCACGGCGACCAACGGTGCAACCGGTTCGGGTCTCGCCGATGGCAACGACCTCGGCGATGCCGCGGTTGCTCCCGGTGCGGTCAAGACCGTCGACGCGCTGGTGCAGGAGATCAACTCCAACACGTCGCTGAAGGACAAGATCCGCGCCTCCAACGATAACGGCAAGCTCCGCATCGAGAACCTCTCGACTGAAGAACTGACCGTCACCGGTATCGGCTCGGACGGCGAAGTCGACGGAACCACGGGTACCGGCGAGATCGGCGGCAATACCGTCCGCAAGAACCTCGTTACCCAGTTCAACGAACTGCGCGACCAGCTCGACAAGTTCGCCGACGATGCTTCGTTCAACGGCATCAACCTGCTCCGCGGCGACAAGCTCAAGCTGACGTTCAACGAGACTGGCACCTCGACCATCGATATCCAGGCCAAGAACGAGAATGGCGACCCCATCGCCATCAACAATACCACCCTGGGCATCGACCACGTCGTCAACTCCGACTTCGATCTCGACTCCAAGCTCGATGGGAAGCTCGAGATCCTGGGCACCGCGCTCGGCAAGCTCCGCTCGCAGGCTTCGTCCTTCGGCTCGAACCTGTCGATCGTGCAGAACCGCACCGACTTCACCAAGAACATGATCAACACGCTGGAAACCGGCGCGGCGAACCTGACCTTGGCCGATACCAACGAGGAAGCGGCGAACCTGCTCGCCCTGCAGACCCGCCAGCAGTTGTCGTCGACAGCCCTGTCGATGGCCTCGCAGGCCGACCAGGCCGTGCTGCGTCTGTTCTAAGCAGACCACCCTAGAGAGTGAAAGGCGGGCTTCGGTCCGCCTTTTTCTTTGCCTAGGCGCCATTGCGTATCACTTCGAAGCACCGAGCAAACTGCTCATTAACTTTGCCTCGAATGCCGCGGGCATTTACCTCGAATGCCCGCGGCAAACTTCAATTCAATCAGCGAACTTAAGACTTCTTTTGCCGGTGGCGACCGATGATCCGGGCGCGTCTCAGGAGAGACGGTTAGTAACTGAGTACGGACCCAGAAAGGGCCTCCAAAATGGCTGATGTAAATCTGTCAAAGGCAGTTCGCTCGAACCTGCTGAGCCTCCAGTCCACTGCTTCTTCGATGGCCAAGACGCAGGAGCGTCTCGCCACCGGCCTGAAGGTGAACTCGGCGCTCGACAACCCGACTAACTTCTTCACCGCCGCTTCGCTTAACTCTCGTGCCTCGGATATGGCGAGCCTGCTCGATTCCATGTCCAACGGTATCAAGACCATTGAAGCTGCGGACAATGGCCTTTCGTCGATCACCAAGACCGTCGAGTCGATGCAGTCCACGCTCCGTCAGGCGCGCCAGGACAAGTCGTTCAAGACCCAGTCCTTTACGGTCGACTCTGCCACCATCGGCACTGCCACTGCCAAGACGCTCTCGTTCGAGGGCGGTGCTGTCGGTACCTCGCCGGTCAGCATCAACCTCAACACCACCGGGGCCGGCTCTGCTGCTACCGCTGGTACTGTCGTCGGTGGCGCGTTTACCGCTGTCGACTTCGAGAACGGTGGCGCAAACGACGGCACGATCAGCTTTGATCTGGCCCTCGACGGCGCTTCGTCGCCCACCAGCGTCAGCATCGGCTTCGCCGATCTTGGCGGCGTGGCCGACACCAGCGCCGTGACTGCGTCTGAACTTGCCGGGATCATCAACACCAAGGTTGGTTCGACCGTCGCTTCGGTGAACGGCTCGGGCGGCATCGACATCACGTCCACCACGACGGGCGCGGCGTCGGAAGTCGAAATCACCAACTTCACGGCGACCAACGGTGCGACCGGTTCGGGTCTCGCCGATGGCAACGACCTCGGCGATGCCGCGGTTGCCGCTGGCTCGGTGAAAACCGTCGACGCTCTGGTTACCGAGATCAACGGCAACTCGTCGCTGAAGGACAAGATCCGCGCCTCCAACGACAACGGCAAGCTCCGCATCGAGAACCTCTCGACTGAATCGCTTGAAGTGACCGGCGTTGGCACCGACGGCGAAGTCGACGGCACCACGGGCACTGCCGATATCGGTGGCAACGAGGTCCGCAAGAACCTGGCCAAGCAGTTCAACGAACTGCGCGACCAGCTCGACAAGCTGGCTGATGACGCGTCTTTCAACGGCATCAACCTGCTCCGCGGCGACAAGCTCAAGCTGACGTTCAACGAGACGGGCACTTCGACCATCGACATCCAGGCCAAGGATTCCGATGGCGACGCGACCTCGATCAACAACACGTCGCTCGGCATCACCTCGGTGGCCGACTCCGATCTCGACAGCGACGCGTCGATCGACGCCAAGCTGAGCAAGCTCGGCGACGCCCTGGGCACCCTGCGTTCGCAGTCTTCGGCATTCGGCTCGAACCTGTCGATCGTGCAGAACCGCCAGGACTTCACCAAGAACATGATCAACACCCTCGAGACCGGTGCGGCGAACCTCACGCTTGCCGACACCAACGAGGAAGCGGCGAACCTACTCGCCCTGCAGACCCGCCAGCAGCTGTCTTCGACAGCCCTGTCGATGGCCTCGCAGGCCGACCAGGCCGTGCTGCGTCTGTTCTAAGACGGTCAGTCCAAGACAAGACGAAGGCGGGCTCCGGCCCGCCTTTTTTCTTTGCGGGAAGACTGTTGTTTGCCTCCGATTAACCGTTCGTTTGCACCTAAGGCTCGATAACTACAGCATATTGACGAGCCAGGCCCCAGGACGCGGGCGATTTCGACAGACCAGAAGGTTTGTGACGTGGCTGACGTAAACCTCTCCAAGGCGGTTCGCTCGAACCTGCTCTCGCTCCAGTCGACCGCCGCCTCGATGGCCAAGACCCAGGAGCGGCTCGCCACCGGCCTCAAGGTCAACTCGGCGCTCGACAACCCCACCAATTTCTTCACCGCTGCGTCGCTCAACAGCCGTGCCGGTGACATGTCGAACCTCCTCGACTCGATGTCGAACGGCATCAAGACCATCGAGGCCGCCGATAACGGCCTGAGCTCGATCACCAAGACAGTCGAATCGATGCAGTCGACGCTGCGCCAGCGCGACAGGACAAGTCGTTCAAGACCCAGTCTTTCACCCTGGACCCCGCCCGAACTGGGCTCCTCGAATTCACCGGCGCAGCCGTTGGCGGCACAGCCGTCGGCGTGTCGCTGGGCAGTGCTGGCGCAGTGCAGTCGACCTTCACCGCAAGCGCCCCTTTCACCCCGCCCGGCGACGGCTCGGTGTCATTCGCCTTTAGTCCTGATACCACGGCTTTCACAGCCTCCGACTCATTCTCGTTTCAGCTGACGCAGACCGGCGGTGCGGGCACGGTCTCCTACACCCTCAACATCGATCAGACGCTCGTCCAGATTTACGCCAGCGACAACGTCATCGATGATATCGACGAGTTCACCAACCTGCTGAACGGTGGGCTGCTGGCCAGCGGCTACGCGACATCGGTCACCAATGACGGCACCAACATCACGATCGCCAGCACGGCAGGTCCAGGCAGCAACTTGGTAATCGGCGCGGTGAACGGCGACGTTGACGGCGGCGGCATCAATAGCGCATTCGGCCTGACCCCAACGACAGGCGTGCCGTCCTCGCCGATCACCATCAGCAACGGCACCAGCGCCGCGAACATCAACCTCACCAATGCCAACGCTCCTGATGTCGCGACGGCCCGCGCCTACATCCAGTCGCAGCTGACAGCCCAGGGGGTAACTGGTGTCACCGTCGGCGGTACGGGCGGCAACATCGACCTCGAGGGCGCGGAAAACGGCTCGAACACCGTCACCGTCGGTGGTGCCGGAGCGGCCGCGATCTTCGGCACCTCGGGCACACAAACCGCCGGCGCCACCGCCGGCACCTACTCGGTTGACCAGCTCGTCCAGTCGATCAACACCACTGGCGCGCTCAAGGACAAGGTCCGCGCCTCCAACGATAACGGCAAGCTCCGCATCGAGAACCTCTCGACCGAGGAACTCAGGGTGCACGGCGTCGGCTCCGACGGCGAGATCGACGGCAGTTCGGGCACCACCGATATCGGTGGCAACGAGGTGCGCAAGAACCTGGTCAAGCAGTTCAACGAATTGCGCGACCAGCTCGACAAGCTCGCCGATGATGCCTCGTTCAACGGCATCAACCTCTTACGCGGCGACAAGCTGAAGCTGACCTTCAACGAGTCTGGTACCTCGACCATCGACATCCACGCCAAGGATGCCGACGGCGATCCGACCTCGGTGAACAACACCACGCTCGACATCGCTGCTGCCGTTTTCGCCGACTTCGACAACGATGCCTCGCTCGATTCCCGGCTGGGTAAGCTCGGCGATGCGCTCGGAAAACTCCGCTCGCAGGCCTCGGCCTTCGGCTCGAACCTGTCGATCGTGGAGAACCGCAACGACTTCACCAGGTCGATGATCAACACGCTCGAAACCGGTGCGGCGAACCTCACCCTTGCTGACACCAACCAGGAAGCCGCGAATCTGCTGGCGCTGCAGACCCGCCAGCAGCTGAGCTCCACCGCGCTGTCGATGGCCTCGCAGGCCGACCAGGCCGTGCTGCGCCTGTTCTGACGGCCAAAGCGACTGCTCGCCTTCCGCCGGTAGCGTTTTGGTGACGCCGCGCATGCAGTATGCTGCACCACGGAATCACGGGGTTGAACCACCGACATGTCGCTAAAGGTCGAGCTGAAGCCGGGCGAACGCCTGATCGTCGGCAACTGTGTCATTACGAACTCGGATCAGCGCACCCGGCTGTTCATCGATGGCAAGGCGCCAATCCTCCGCGAGAAGGACATCCTGACCTTCGAAACCGCCGATAGTCCGGCCAAGCGCATCTACTTGGCCGTACAGCTCATGTACATTCATGAAAACGTCGAACGTCTTACCCAGGACTACTTTCAACTGGTCAATGACATCATCACAGCAGCGCCATCAACAATCCGCATTGTTGACGAAATCAATAACGAGATATTAACCGGCTCGCTGTACAAAGCACTCAAGGCTGCGAAAAAGCTGATCCAGTACGAACAGGAACTCCTCGGCAATGCAGAATAGTGCGGCGCTCGCCTACCAGCAGGTAGGCAGGCAGACGGTCAACCCTCGTCTCCTCGAGGCCAACCTCCTCTCTCGAGCTGCCGGTCAGATGCAGCGCGTGCGTGACGAATGGGACAACGAGCGTCACGAACTGACCGCCGCCCTGATGTTCAACCGCAAGCTGTGGACGGTGTTCCTCGGCTCGGTGACCGGCGAGGAAAGCCAACTGCCCAAGGCGCTGCGTGAGAACATTGCCAATCTCGGCCTGTTCGTGATGAAGCAGACGATGACCATCCAGGCCGAGCCTTCGGCCAACAAACTCACCGTGCTGATCAACATCAACCGCGAGATCGCCGCGGGCCTGCGCGCCGGCCAGAGCTGATCCTCGGCAATAGATACGGCCTAACAAAAAGCCCGCGGAGATCGCGGGCTTTTGCATTTGTGGGGGCTTGTGCCGAACCGGCTAACGAGGCGACCGCCCCTCGCCCCTGAGGGAAGAGGGCAAGCGCAGCTTTCGAGCGTCAGCGAGTTAGCGGAGCTAGGGTGAGGGGTTCAGCTTCTCAGCGAGCGCGAGTTGCACCGCCTCACCCCTCAACCGGCCTTCGGCCACCTTCTCCCCTCAGGAGACCTTTGCGCAGAGGGTCTAGTTGGACCTGAAGGTCGTCTGGGGTGTTTTTTGAATGGGTTGGAAGCATGCTTTTGGCGGCTGCCCATTGGGCAGAGCCGATGCTCGGTGCGCTTCAGGCAGCCTCGTGCTCATACCGGAACCAGGATGGTTGCTGCCCGGCGCAGGTTGTAGGCGCATCCGGCCAAGAACATCTGTGTCCGATTGGTGCCCAGATTGAAGAACCGCATGCGTCTCATCTGGTAGTGCTCCTTGAACTCGGCGAACACCCGCTCAACCCCGGCCCGTACGCGGGCAATCAGCTGGTTGCGCTGCTTTTGCCGCGGGGGCAACTCGGGGTGATGCTTGTTGGGGCGGCGCATCAGGCGATCCTTGATGCCGAGGTCCACAAGCCGGGCATGCCTCTTATGGGTGTAGTAGGCCTGATCGCCGTAGGCCGCCGCCTCGTCGCCGCAGATCATCTGGTCGCCGCGCTCGGTGTCGGTACACGAGCCATCGGTCATGTCCATGCGGCGAATGATGGTGAAGGCCTCATCGACGCCGATATGCATCTTGTAGCCGAACACCGTCTTGTTGCCCTTTCTCCCCCAGCGGGCATCCGGGTCGGCTGAAGGCCGGCCCACCTCGCCCTCGCTCCTGGGCTTGCCGGGTGGACGAGCCTGAGCTTGCACCAGCGAGGCGTCGATCAGCGTTCCCTGCTTGAGGATCAACTGCTGTTCCTCCAACTGCCGGTTGATCTCCTCGAACACGCGCTGGTCCAGCCCGTTGGCCTCCAGTTCCTGACGGAACCGCCACAGCGTAGTGTGATCCGGTGTCCGATCCGAAAGCGAGAAGCCGGCAAACCGGCGGAACGACAGGCGGTCACGGATCTGCGCTTCCAGGGCCGGATCGCTCAACCCATGCCATACGCCCAGCAGCAAGCAGCGGAGCAGCACCTCGGCCGGATAACTCGCCGTGCCGGCTCCGCTGCCACTGCGCGGACCAAGCAGCGCCTTCAGCGGCTGCCAGTTCACCACCTTGGCTATGCGGTCCAGCACCGTCTCGTGCTCAGACAGAAAACTGTCCGCCAGGCTCAGTTGTCCGATCCGACGATCAACCATCACCTATCCCCTCCGCAACTAACCAAGGGAATCACTGTTCGCGCTCTGTGCAAAGGTCTCCTCAGGGGAGAAGCGAAAGGGGCGCTCGAGCGGAAGCCGATGATGACTTACTTCCGCGGTGCCGACTTCGGCTTGGCCCGGGCACGCGAAGCCGAGGTCGACCTGGGCTTCGGCTTAGCGGGCGTCGCGGCTTCAGCCGCTGCCGGGGTGTGACCCACGACAGGCGCCGGGCGCCCGGCGCCGGAGCGCCGGTTGCGGCGCTCCTTGGCGATGATGTTGATCGCCTCGACCAGCACCGAGAAGCCCATCGCGGCATAAATGTAGCCCTTGGGGATGTGGAAGCCGAGACCATCGGCGACCAGCGAGGTGCCGATCAAGAGCAGGAACGCCAGCGCCAGCATCTTGGTGGTCGGGTGCTTGGCGACGAAATCGGCCACCGGGCCGGACGCCACGAACATCACGCCGACGGCGACGATCACCGCGGCAATCATCACCTCGACCTGGTCGGCCATGCCGACGGCGGTGACGATCGAGTCGATCGAGAACACCAGATCGATGACGATGATCTGGCTGATGATCGCCGCAAACGCCATCGAGGCCTGCTTCTTGAGGTTATCTTCCTCCTCGTGCGGCTCCTCGATCTCGGCATGCATCTCGTGCGTCGCCTTGTAGACGAGGAACGCGCCACCGGCGATCAGGATCAGATCCTTCCAAGAGGGGGCAAAGCCCATGATATCGAAGGCCGGCTGCGTGAGGCTGATGATCCAGGAGATCACCAGCAGCAACAGGATGCGGAAGATCAGCGCCAACGCCAGGCCGAGCTTGCGGGCGCGGTCCGCCTGTTCCTTGGGGAGGCGCGACACCAGCACCGAGATGAACACGATGTTGTCGATGCCGAGCACGATCTCCATCGCCGTGAGGGTCAGGAAGGCGGCCCACACGTTGGGATCGTAGAGGAGTTCCAGCATCGACAGCTCCAGTGGTGATGATCAGGTGGCGCCATACTTAGGGCCGCAACGCGATTGTTGGAAGAGTGCGCGCGCCGCTCCACACAGGGTGCGGTTTTTTCACCGCGCCCCCGGCCCTTGGCACGATCGCATCGTGCCGAAGCTTTCTCCTCGATAGCGGCGCTGCTACTGTAAGGGCTCGGCTCCACTCGAAAGTTCCCCCATGGATGCGTTCTCTCCCATCCCCGCCTTGCTTGGCGGTGTGCTCATCGGGCTCGCCTCGGCGCTGCTCTGGCTCGGCAATGGCCGCATTGCCGGCATTTCGGGTCTCTTCGGGCAGTTGCTGCCGCCGGCGCGCACCGTGGTCTGGCGGCTGGTTTTCCTCCTGGCGCTGGTGCTGGGGGCCCTCGCGGCGGCCTGGCTGATCCCCGGCCTCGGCGTTGGTGGCCCCGCCGGCGCGCCGGCGCAACTGGCCTCGCCGCCGCCGGGCTGGGACATCCCTGCCCCGCTCTGGATCGCCATCTCGGGCCTGCTGATCGGCTTCGGCACCAAGATCGGCAATGGCTGTACCTCGGGCCACGGCGTCAGCGGCATCGCCCGGCTGTCAAAGCGCTCATTCGTCGCGGTCGGCGTCTTCTTCTCGGTCGCCATCCTCACCGTCGCCATGACCGGGATCGTCTGAGATGGCCGTCAACCTTCGCCTTCCCTATCTCGCCACCGCCGCAGTCAGCGGCCTGCTGTTCGGCGCCGGCCTTTATATCTCGCAGATGATCGATCCGTTGAAGGTGCTGCGCTTTCTCGATTTCACCGCCATCCCCACCGGCGGCTGGGATCCGAGCCTCGCCTTCGTCATCGTCGCGGCTATCGCCGTGATGCTCATCGCGGTACGGGTCGGCCGCGGCCGGCAGGCGCCGCTGTTCGATACACAGTTCCATCAACCCGAATTCCACCATGTCGATGCGCCGCTGGTCGGTGGGGCCGTGCTGTTCGGCATCGGCTGGGGCATGTCGGGCATCTGCCCGGGCCCGGCGATCTCGCTGATCGCCTTCTGGCCTGACAATCTCTTGATCTTCCTTCTCGCCATGTTCGTCGGCTCCTATGCCGGTGCGCTGGTCATTCCGAGCGGTCGCGACAAGCGGCTGGCGCTGGCCCGATGAGCGGCGCTCCCGAAGCGGTCGTGGTGGGTGGCGGCCTTGCCGGCATGGCAGCAGCAGTCGCTGTCGCCCGCGCCGGCCTCCGCACCCTGCACCTTGCACCGAAAGGTCCGCCCGACCGGCGTACCTCGGCGCTGATGGGCCCGAGCGTCGATTACCTCCGCGCCTCCGGCCTGATCGGCGACCCTGCCGTGCTCGGCCACCCGCTGACCCAGATCCGCATCATCGACGCCACCAACCGGCTGCTGCGCGCTCCCGAGACGCTGTTCGACAGCAAGGATGCCGGCCTCGAGGCGTTCGGCTGGAACTTTCCCAATATCAAGCTGCTCGAAGCCTTCGAGACGGCACGCGTGTCGCTCGACAACCTCGAGACCCGCGAGTTGGCCCTCTCATCCATCGAACGCGGCAGCACGGGCTGGGTGCTGACCCTTGCCGATGGCAGTGTGGTCGAAGCACCACTCGTCGTCGGTTCCGACGGCAAGAAGTCGCTGGTGCGCGTCGCTACCGATTTCCGCGCCCGCGAACATGGCTTCACCCAGTCGGCGCTGGTCTGCGACCTCGAGCTCGGCCGGCCGCTTGGTGGTGCTTCGGTGGAGTTCCACTACGCCGAGGGCCCGTTCACTCTGGTGCCGGCCGGCGGTTCGCGTGCCAACCTCGTCTGGATCGATGATCGCGAGGTGCTGAAGGCCGCCCAGGCTACCGGCCAGGATGGCCTCCGCTCCACCTTCCTCGAGAAGTCGCAGCGCCTGTTCGGCGACATCAAACTGCTGACGCCGGCACACATGTTCCTGCTCTCCACCCTCACCGTCGAGCGCGCAGGCATGAATGGTATCGTGCTCGCCGGCGAGGCGGCACACGCCTTCCCGCCGATCGGAGCACAGGGCCTCAACCTGGGGCTGCGCGACGTCGCCGATCTCGCCGCCGTGCTCGCCGCTGCCGACCGCACCGCACCCGGCTGGGCAAACGCAGTGAGCATCGACTATGCCCAGCGCCGCGCCGACGATCTCGAACGCACCGGCGGCATGGTCGACGCACTGTTCCGCTCGCTGCTGAGCGACTTCCTGCCGGCCCAGGCGCTGCGCGCCGGTGGCCTGTGGGCACTCCGCCTGCTGCCACCGCTGCGCAAGCGTGCCTTCGGGCTCGGCATGGGGCGGGGATAAAGGCGGATCCTTGTCCGCGCGGAAGCCAGCAGTCGGGCGCCCTCTCCCGCTTGCGGGGGAGGGGGGACCAGCCGACAGGCTGGTGGGAGGGGGGTGCCACAAACACCGGCCCTGCCCCAGCCGCCCACCGTCGGCGCACGGTGCATTGCCGACTGCCAGAGCGGGGGCGTCAGCCTACCATCCGTGCGCGGGGCTCCCCCCCTCCCACCACGCTTTCGCGTGGTCCCCCCTCCCCCGCAAGCGGGAGAGGGCGCGCCGACTGCAAGCATCTGGTGGCACCCACATGCACCAAAACAAAAAGGGCGCCCGGAGGCGCCCTTTCGATTCTGGCCCGTTCGATCCGCTTATTGCGGAGCAGCCGGCGTCGCCGGGGCGGCGCCGTCGGTGCCGAGCTGCTTGCGCAGTTCTTCGGCGCGGTCCTGCAGCTGCTTTTCCAGCGCCGACGGCGCGGTCGACTGCTTGTTGAACTCGTCGAAGGTCATCGCCGCGGCGCCATCATAGACCGAGGTGAAGCCGGCGAGCGTGATGTCGATCACCAGATCCTTGTTCTGCCGGTTCTTGGCGGTGAGCTTCAGTACGCCACCCTTCTTGAGGCTGTTCACGTAGGCCTCGTTGATCACCAGCTGGGTGGCGCAGCTCTGCGGGTCGCACAGCATGAACGGCACGCGGATCGGCTTGCCGCCATCGATCTGCCAGGTGAGCCCGAACGGCAGCAGCACCCCGAGCGGCACCGCGGCAACGGCGAGCAGGCGGCTCTCCTGGCCCGGATCGTCACGCAACAGGAACGAGCCGAGGAACTGGCCGTTGGCAACGACGACCTGCCGCATGATGCAAGCCTGCTTGCCGCCATCGATGGGGTCGCAGACCTTGAGCCAGTTGGCGGCGGGGTTGGCATTGGCAGCCGGCGCCGCGGGTGCAGCAGCGGCATCTGCAGCAGGCGCCGCCGGTGCTGCCCCACCCTCGGCGGGGGCTGCCGGCGTGGTGGCGTCCTGCGCGAGCGCCCCGAAGGAGGGCATCATCAGCGCGGCAACCGCGAAACCAGCAACGACGAGCTTTTTGAGGGTCATTGAATTTCCTTGTGGTGTCCTACCATCGGTGACTCTCCCGGCCACCCTTGTTCGTGCGCTCTTCAAGGCACGAAACGCGGCAATAACATGACCGAGAGGACTTCCGAAAGCTTTAACCTGCGAGTGTTGCCGCAGCGCTCGATTCCGCCGCCAAACGGGCCATTTTCGACAGTATCGCGGCGGTTCCCTTCAGTCGCGCTTCGGCCGTGGGCCAGTCACGGCTGAACACGAGTTTCTGATCAGGTTTGATGCGTACCTGCATTTGTGGATCAGAGACCATACGTACCAGCCCGGCGGGATTGGGGAACGTCTTGTGCCTGAGCGTGACGACTGCACCCTTGGGACCAGCGTCGACCTTTTCGACATTGGCGGTGCGGCAAAGCGCTTTCACCAGGATCACCTTGAGCAGCGCTTCCACCTCTTCCGGCAACGGGCCGAAACGGTCGATCAGCTCGGCGCCCGCCGCGTCGATCTCGCGCGCATCCGAGAGATCGCCGAGCCGGCGGTAGAGCTGCATCCTCAATTGCAGGTCGGGCACATAGTATTCGGGGATCATCACCGGCATGCCCAGCGAGATCGTCGGGCTCCACTCGTTGCGTTCCTCGTACTCGGCGTCGCCATCGCGCAGCGCTGCCACCGCCTCTTCCAGCATCGCCTGGTAAAGCTCGAACCCGACCTCGCGGATATGGCCCGACTGTTCGTCGCCGAGCAGATTGCCCGCGCCCCGGATGTCGAGGTCGTGGCTCGCCAGCTGGAACCCTGCCCCCAGCGTTTCCAGCGACTGCAGCACGGTCAGCCGCCGTTCAGCGGTGTCGTTGAGCTTGCGATCCGGCGGGATGGTGAACAGCGCATAGGCGCGCTGCTTGGCCCGCCCGATGCGGCCGCGGATCTGGTAGAGCTGCGCGAGGCCGAAATTGTCGGCCCGGTGCACCACCAGCGTATTGGCATTGGGGATATCGAGCCCGGATTCGACGATCGTCGTGGCGACCAGCACGTCGAACTTGCCGTCGTAAAAATTGTTCATGATGTCGTCGAGTTCGCTCGCCGGCATCTGGCCGTTCGCAACGACGTAGCTCACCTCCGGCACCTGCTGGCGCAGGAACTCGGCGATATCGGGCTGATCCTTGATCTTGGGCACCACGTAGAACGCCTGGCCACCGCGATACTTCTCACGCAGCAGCGCTTCGCGCACGCTGAGCGGATCGAACGGCGAGACGAACGTGCGGATGGCGAGGCGGTCGATCGGCGGGGTCGCGAGAAGCGACAGGTCGCGCACCCCGGTGAGCGCCAGCTGCAGGGTACGCGGGATCGGCGTCGCGGTCAGCGTCAGCACGTGGACGTTGCCCTTCAGCTCCTTCAGCCGTTCCTTGTGGGCGACACCGAAATGCTGCTCCTCGTCGATGATCAGCAGCCCCAGATCCTTGAACTGGATGGATTTCGCCAAGAGCGCGTGGGTGCCGACGACAATATCGACGGTGCCCTTTTCCAGCTCTTCCCTGGTTGCCTTGAGTTCGGTCGACGACACCAGCCGCGAGGCCTGCCGGATGCGCAGCGGCAGCCCGGAGAAGCGCTCACTGAAGGTCTTGAAGTGCTGCCGCGACAGCAGTGTCGTCGGCACCACCACCGCCACCTGCCGCCCCGACATCGCCACGGCGAACGCCGCACGCAGCGCTACCTCGGTCTTGCCGAAGCCGACATCGCCGCACACCAGCCGGTCCATCACCCGGCCCGACGCCAGATCCTCGAACACGGCATTGATCGCGACCAGCTGATCCTCGGTCTCATCGTAGGGGAAGCGCGCCGCGAACTCCTCGTAGAGCCCCGGCTGCACATCCATCGGCGGCACCGTCGAGAGCTGCCGCAGCGCCGCAATCTTGATCAGCTGCTCCGCCATGTCGCGGATGCGCTTCTTGAGCTTGCTCTTCTTGGCCTGCCAGGCCACGCCGCCGAGCTTGTCGAGCTCGATGATCGCGTCGGCGCCATAGCGTGACAACAGCTCGATGTTCTCGACCGGCAGGTAGAGCTTGGTGTTGCCGGCATATTCGATCTCGACGCAGTCGTGCGGCGCGCCCTGCACCTCGATGGTCTTCAAACCAAGAAAGCGGCCGATACCGTGGTCGACATGCACCACCAGGTCGCCCGCCGCGAGGCCGGCGGCCTCGGTCAGCGCATCGGAAGCCTTGCGGCGTTTCTGCGGACGCAGCAGCCGCTCGCCGAGAATGTCCTGCTCCGACAGGACCAGCATTTCGTCGGTCTGGAACCCGGTCTCGAGCCCCAGTACCACCAGCGCCGTGGTCTCGGGCGAAGTGGTTTCCGCATCGCGCCAGTTCTCGGCAAGGCGCGGATGCGCCAGCCCATGGTCGGCCAGGACCTGCGCCATGCGATCGCGCGAACCTTCCGACCAGCAGGCGATGATGGTCTTGCGCGCCTTCTGCCGCTCGGCGCGGAACAGTTTCACCACCGCCTCGAACAGATTGACGTCCTGCGCCTGCCGCTCGGCGGCAAAGCTCGGCGCCACCCGCCCGGCCACGTCGTCAGCCTTCTTCATGTCCGGCGCAGCGAATGGCGAGAGCTGGATCACGCCCTGGTCCGGCGCCAGCGCATAGGGTGCGCGTTCCATTTCGTAGAGCTGCGCGGGCGGCACCGGCTTGTAGGGCGCAGCGCCCTGCGACTGCTTCTCGTGCCGTGCGTCTTCGCGCGCCTGATAGTAGTCGGAAATCTGCGTCTGCCGGTCGGCAAAGGCTTCGCGAGCCTGGTCGTCGAAGACGAACGGCGCGTCGTCGGTATAGACGGCGAGGTGGTCGAGCTCGTCGTAGAAGAACGGCGTCCAGTGCTCGACACCCGGGTAGCGCTGGCCAGCGCTCACCGCTGCATAGAGCGGATCGTCGACAGTATTGCCGCCGAACATCGTGGTGTAGCGCGCCCGGAAGCGTCGGATCGCCTCTTCGCTCAGCAGCACCTCGCTCATCGGCGCCAGCGCGATGCGTTTCAGGTTGCCGGTGGTGCGCTGGCTATCGGCATCGAAGGTGCGGATCGTCTCGAGCTGCTTGCCGAAGAAATCGAAACGCAGCGGCGATTCGACTCCTGCCGGATAGAGATCGACCAGCCCGCCGCGCACGGCATATTCGCCGGTCTCGCGCACCGTCGGCACCCGCAGGTAGCCGTTGCCGGCCGCCCAGGCGATGAGCTTCTCGCTGTCCACCACCTGCCCCGCTGCAGCGGCAAAGCTCATCCCGGCGACCACCTCGCGCGGCGGCAGCTTCTGCACCAGCGCGTTGACCGTGGTAAGGACGATCGCCCCCTTGGCCGCGCCGCTCGCAAGGCTCGACAGCGTCGTCATTCGCGCGGCGATGGTCACCCCGTTCGGCGACACCCGGTCATACGGCAGACAGTCCCAGGCCGGCAGGGTCAGCAATTGGTGCCCCGGCATGAGCTGTTCGAGGATTTCTACCATCCGCTGCAGGCGCCGCCCGTCACGTGCCACGAACACCGCGCTTACCGCCGCCTCCGGCGCGGCCTGCAGCCGTTCCTCGACGAGGCGCGCCAGCACCACCGGCTGCATGCCGTCGGGGACGTTCGAAAGGGTGCGATCGGCGCGCTGGTCGGTCATTTGGTCGTCCGAAACTTGAGCAAGTCGGCAAGCAGGTCGTGGTCGGCGTCGGCTGGAGCGGGCTCCTGCCCCATCAACCAGGCCTGCAGGTCCGTGTCGACCTCCTCCAGCAGCGTCTCGAAGCGATCGAGTTCCGCCGGGTCCATCCCAGCGAGCCGCGCGTCGGCATAGGGCCCGAGCAGCAGGTCCATCTCCTTGGTGCCGCGGTGCCAAGCGCGATAGCGCAGGCGCCGCAACCGCATAGCAGAATCTTCACCGGCGTCTTTTTGAAGGGCCATGAGCGGGTGGTCTCGGGGGATGTGGATGGCGTGTTTACGCGGATATAGCCTCCGTGTCACGTGGCACAGCAGCCAAGCCTCGGCTAGGTTCGCATGAGGAGGCTCCTCGACTCGTGTCCCGTCCACCGGCCCTCGATCCGCTGTTTCGCTCGCTCCACTCCATCAAGGGGGTGGGGCCGCAGCTCAGCGCCCTGTTGACCCGCTTCTTCGGCGCGCCCGAGGGGCAGGAAGCCATAGCGCTCGACCTCCTGATGCACATGCCCACCGGGGTCCTCGACCGCCGCCGTATGGATGGCATCGCCAACGCCGTGCACAACAACATCGCGACGCTGAAGCTGCACATCGACCGCCACCAGCCGCCGCCACGCGGCCGGCCGCATATCCCGCATCGGGTGTTCGCGCACGACGAAACCGGCGAGATCCAGCTGGTCTATTTCCGCGCCCAGGGCGGCTGGGTGGAAAAGCTGCTGCCGGTCGGCGAGACCCGCTACGTCTCCGGCACCATCGGCTTCTTCCAGGGCGAAAAGCAGATCACCCACCCGGACTATGTGGTCGAGGCCGACAAGTTCGAGGATATGCCGCTGGTCGAGCCGGTCTATCCGCTCACCCACGGCCTGAGTTCCCGTGCCCTGATCAAGTTGACGCGACAGGTGCTGGAGACGGTTCCGGACCTGCCCGAATGGATGCCGGCGGAGCGCATTGCCGAGTTCGGCTGGCCCGGCTTCCGCGCCGCCATGCAGGCTTCGCACGCGCCCGATACCCCCGATGACGCGCAGCTCTGGTCGAAGAACCGCATGCGCCTCGCCTATGACGAGTATCTCGCCGGGCAGCTCGCTTTGCTGATTGTCCGCTCGCAGCTCGTCGCCCCCCGCGGTATCGCGCGGACCTTCACTGGCGAGATTTCTTCCAGGGTCGAGGCCGCCCTGCCCTACACCCTCACCGAGGGCCAGCGCCTCGCAGTCGAGGATATCCGCCACGACCTCGCTGCGCCCGAGCGCATGTCGCGCCTGCTGCAGGGTGATGTCGGTGCCGGCAAGACCGTCGTGGCGCTGATGGCGATGGCGGCGATGGCCGAGAGCGGCGCGCAATCGGCCCTGATGACCCCCACCGAAATCCTCGCCAGCCAGCACTACAAGACGCTGAGGCCGCTCTGTGACGAGGTCGGCCTCGGCATCGTGCTGCTGACCGGCAAGATGACCGCCGCCGAGCGCCGGGCAGTGCTCTCGGGTATCGCCGACGGTTCCACTGCTATCGTCGTCGGCACCCACGCGCTGTTCCAGAGCGGCGTCGACTTTCACAATCTCGGCCTCACCGTGGTCGACGAACAGCACCGTTTCGGCGTCCACCAGCGCCTCGCACTCAGCGAGAAGGGCATTCATGCGGACCTCCTGGTGATGACCGCCACCCCGATCCCGCGCACCCTGGTGCTCACCCATTTCGGCGACATGGCGGTGAGCATCCTCCGCGAAAAGCCGCGCGGCCGGCAGCCGATCGATACGGCAGTACTCTCGATCGGCGAGTATGGCCGCGTCATCCAGCGGCTGCAGAGCCGCATCGCCGAGGGGGCCCAGGCCTTCTGGGTCTGCCCGCTGGTCGAGGAAAGCGAGCATCTCGAAGTGGTCGCCGCCGAGGATCGCTTTGCCGAGCTGAAGAAGGTGTTCGGCGACCAGGTGGTCCTGATCCATGGCCGGATGAGCGCCGCCGCCAAAGCCGAGGCAATGGATCGCTTCCAGCGCAACGAGGCCAAGATTCTCGTCGCCACCACGGTCATCGAAGTCGGCGTCGACGTGCCCAACGCCACCATCATGATCATCGAGCATGCCGAACGCTTCGGCCTCGCCCAGTTGCATCAGCTGCGCGGCCGCGTCGGCCGCGGCAGCCAGCGTTCGGCCTGCCTGCTGCTCTACAAGGAGCCGCTGAGCGAAACCGCCCAGGCGCGGCTCGAGACCATCAAGGGCACCGAGGATGGCTTCGTCATCGCCGAAAAGGACCTTGAGCTGCGCGGCCAGGGCGATGTGCTCGGCACCCGGCAGTCCGGCATGCCCGGCTACCACCTCGCCGTCCCCGATGTGCACCGGCACCTGCTCGAATGGGCGCACGAGGACGCCAAGAACGCCCTGACCCGTAACCCTGGCCTTACCGGCCGCGACGGCGACGCGCTGCGCATCCTGCTCTACCTGTTCCGCAAAGACCTCGCTATTCCCCTGCTCCGAGCCGGCTGACCCCGCATGCATATCCGCCCCTTCGAACCCCGCGACACCGACGCGGTCGTCGCCCTCTGGCAGGCCCGTGGCCTGACCCGGCCCTGGAACGATCCGGTCAAGGACATCGAGCGCAAGCTCGCGGTGCAGCCGGAGCTGTTCCTCGTCGGCGAGCTCGGTGCAGAGGTTATCGCCACTGCCATGGGTGGCTATGACGGCCACCGCGGCTCGGTCTACTACCTCGCGACGGCAGAGGCGCACGCCGGGAACGGGTACGGCGCGGCCCTGCTGGCTGAGCTGGAGCGGCGTCTCACGGCCATGGGCTGCCCCAAGATCAACCTGCTGGTGCGGGGCGAGAACGACGGGGTGCTGAAGTTCTATGACCGATTGGGCTACGAGCGGCACGACTCGTTGAGCCTCGGGCGGCGGTTGATCGCGGATTGAGTAGTGCGACCCAGTTGCGCCGGTGCGGGCTGACCCCCACCCTTGATCCCTCCCCCTAAACATGGGGAGGGAGACGACAGCCTCGATATCAGTTTGAGGGTCTCCCTCCCCTTGTTTAGGGGGAGGGGGCAGGGGTGGGGGTCAGCGCGCGCCGGCGCCGGCGGACTGACTCAGCCTCACTCCACCGCGTACTTCCTCAGCACGTCGATCTCGACATAGTTCAGCACCGACTGGTGCGTTGCCTTCAGCACCACGCGCGGCGCCATGCCGGCTTCCAGCGCCTCGACCCAGCGCAGCGCCACGAGGCACCAGCGGTCACCCGCCTTCAGCCCCGGAAAGGCATATTCCGGCATCGGTGTGCTGAGGTCGTTGCCGCGCGATTTGGAGAACTTGAGGAACGAGTCGGTCATTTCTGCGCACACCGTATGCCGGCCCTCGTCGAGCGGGCCGGTGATGCAATTGCCGTTGCGGAAGAACCCGGTCAGCGGGTTCATCGAGCAGGGCACCAGCCGCTCGCCGAAGACGTTGAGCTCCGGCTCCTGCTCGAAGAACGGCTTATTCAACCGTGACGCTCTTGGCGAGGTTGCGCGGCTGGTCGACGTCGGTGCCCATGAACGAGGCGGTGTGATAAGCCAGCAGCTGCACCGGGATGGTGGCGAGGATCGGCGCCACGAAGCTCGCGACCTTGGGCAGGACCAGCACTTCGGCCACGCCCTCGCCCACGGTCTCCTTGCCCACCTCGTCGGTGATCAGGATGATCTTGCCGCCGCGCGCCGCCACTTCCTGCATGTTGGACAAAGTCTTGCCCATCAACTCGTCCGATGGCGCGACGACGATCACCGGCATCAGTTCGTCCACCAGCGCGATCGGCCCGTGCTTCAGCTCGCCGGCCGGGTAGGCCTCGGCGTGGATGTAGCTCAGCTCCTTGAGCTTCAGCGCCCCTTCCATGGCGATCGGGTACATCTGGCCGCGCCCGAGATAGAGCACGTCCTTGGCCTTACTTAGCCGCTTGGCGATATCCTCGACCTGACCTTCCAGCGCCAGCGCGGCGGAGATGGCGGTCGGCAGCGATGTGAGGCTGTGCACCAGTTCGGCTTCCTGCGCGGCCGTTACAGTGCCACGCGCCACGCCGGCCGCGATGGCGAGGCTCGCCAACGCCGTCAGTTGCGCGGTGAACGCCTTGGTCGAGGCGACGCCGATCTCGGGGCCGCACAGCGTCGGGAACACCACCTGGCTCTCGCGCGCCATCGTCGATTCCGGCGAGTTGAGCAGCGAGGCAATGTGCTGGCCCTGGCTGGCGCAGTAGCGCAGGGCCGCCAGGGTGTCGGCGGTCTCGCCCGACTGCGAGATGAAGAGGCTGAGGCCCCCCTGCTCCAGCGGCGGCTCGCGGTAGCGGAACTCGGACGCCACATCGACATCGACCGGCAGCCGCGCATAGCGCTCGAACCAGTATTTGGCGACGACGCCGGCATAGGAAGCCGTACCGCAAGCGGAGATGGTGAGCCGCTTGAGCGTGGCGAAATCGAACGGCAACGCCTCGCGCAGCGCCACCCGATCGCTGCTCATATCCACATAGTGGCTGAGCGTATGCGAGACGGTTTCGGGCTGCTCGTAGATCTCCTTGGCCATGAAATGGCGATGGTTGCCCTTGTCGACCAGCAGCGCCGAGGCGGCCGACACCAGCATCTCGCGCTGCACGATCGCGTCCGAGCCATCGCGGATGGTGACGCCGTTCTTGGTCAGCACCGCCCAGTCGCCGTCGAGCAGATAGCTCAGCCGCGAGGTGAACGGCGCCAGCGCCATGGCGTCGGAGCCGAGGTACATTTCGGTCGCGCCATAGCCGATGGCGAGCGGCGCACCGGAGCGCGCGGCAATCAGCAGGGCATCCTCGCCCTTGAACATGAAGGCCAGCGCGAAGGCGCCGCGCAGCTCTTTCAGGGTCCGCGCCACCGCCATTTCGGGGTCGAGCCCGCGATCGATCTCGCGCGTCACCCACAACGCCACCGATTCCGTATCGGTCTGCGTCTTGGGCAGGTACCCGTCTTTGGCAAGGTCGGCGAGCAGCTCGCGGAAATTCTCGATGATGCCGTTATGCACCACCGCCACCTTGTCGGTGGCGTGCGGGTGGGCATTGCCTTCGGTCGGCGCGCCATGCGTCGCCCAACGGGTGTGGCCGATGCCGATATTGCCCGCCAGCGGCTCGAAGCTCAGCTTTGCTGCGAGGTTGCCGAGCTTGCCCTCGGCGCGGCGGCGATCGATCTGGCCGCCCTCCAGCGTCGCGACGCCGGCGCTGTCATAGCCGCGATATTCGAGCCGCTTCAGCGCATCCACCAGCCGCGGCGCGACCGGTTCCGTCCCGATGATCCCGACGATACCGCACATGGTGAGGTCCCTTACTTGCCAGCTTTGGCCCGTTTGATGGCTTCGGCCCGCGCCTTCAGCTTGGGCGCATATCCGAGCTTGTTTTCCTGCCGGGCCCGGCCGAGGGCCAGCGCATCCGGTTCGACATCCTTGGTGATGACGCTGCCCGAGGCGATATAGGCCCCGTCGCCGATCGTCACCGGCGCCACCAGCGAGGAGTTCGAGCCGATGAAGGCGTTCGCTCCGATGCTGGTCTTCGATTTGTTCACGCCATCATAGTTGCAGGTGATGGTGCCTGCCCCGATGTTGGTCTTCGCCCCGACTTCACTGTCGCCCAGATAGCTCAGGTGCCCGGCCTTGACGCCTTCGTGGATCACCGAGTTCTTCACCTCGACGAAGTTGCCGATATGCGCATTGTCGCCGATCTGGGCGCCGCCGCGCATGCGTGCGAAGGGCCCGATGGTGGCCCCTGCCCCGATGCTCGTTCCCTCGATATCGCAGAACGCCCGGATCTCGGCGCCATCGGCGATCTTCACCCCGGGTCCGAACACCACGTTGGGGAAGATCGTCACGTCGCGGCCGATCTCGGTGTCGTAGGAGAAATACACCGTCGACGGATCCTTCAGCGTCACCCCGGCGCGCATGAAATCGTCGCGCCGCAGTTCCTGGAACTGCGCTTCGGCCCGCGCCAGTTGCGCCCGGTCGTTGACGCCCATGACATCGGCTTCGGGGGCGATACCGTAACCGACCTTGTAGCCGGCCTCGTTGGCAAGCTGCACCAGGTCGGTGACGTAGAACTCCTGCTGTGCGTTGTTCGGCCTCACCTTGTCGATGAGCTCGCGGAACACCTCGGCCTTGAAGGTCAGGATGCAGGCATTGCAGAGGCCGATCTGCCGCTCGGCATCGCTGGCGTCCTTGTGTTCGCGGATGGCCAGCAGGCGGTCGCCATCCGTGATGAAGCGCCCATAACCCGTCGGGTCCTTCGGCTCGAAGCCGAGGATCGCCGCGTCGAACCCGTCGGCGAGCCGGCCCAGCACCGCATCGAAATTGACGCCACGCAGCAACGGGTGATCGCCATAGACCACGGCAACATACCCCTGAGCATCCTGCCATAGCGGGCGAGCCATGCTCGCTGCATGCGCCGTGCCCTTGCGTTCGGTCTGCTCGTAGAACTGCACCTGCGGCGCAAAGCCGTTGACCATCTGGCGAACGGCATCATGCCCCGGCCCGGTCACCACCGCCACGCGGCTGGATCCGGCGGCCACCGCGGCGTTCACCACGTGGCCGACGATCGACAGGCCCCCCACCTGATGCAGCACTTTCGGCGTGGCCGAACGCATACGGGTGCCTTCGCCCGCGGCCAGGATGATCGAAAGCAGTTCAGTCATTCATGTGATCCCGGAGGGCCCTCGTCTGGGGTCATCGTTTCCCCCGTGTTTATGGCAGCAAGTTGTTGGGAATCCGATAACGCGGTTACGGAGTGGTAAACTCGATAATGCCCCTGATTCGTGGGGTTTTGAGGGGATAAGACCTTTGGCGAAGGCAGCAGACCAGTTTCGTCCGGCCGATGTGACGATGTGGGGCATCGTGGCGCTCGGCATCTGGGCCGTAGCCATCCTCGGCGCCAACCTCTCCGGGCTGATCCCGCCCAGCGTCTACGGCGCGCTGCATGCCTCGCGCCTCGAAGGCTCGACCATCAACCAATTGCGGACCCAGGTGGCGACGCTGGAACAGGAATCAGCGCGCATGCAGCGCGAGAACACCCAGCTGCTGCAGCGCTTTTCCATGAACGAGGAAGCTGCCGGCGCCGTGACCAAGCGCGTCGGTGCGCTCGAGGTCAGCGTCCCGAAAATCCTCGAACAGGCGCAGACCCAGGCCCGTGCCGCCGCCGCCATCGACACCACCACCACCGGCTCGATCACCGCCGGCAAAACGCTGACTTTCGAGACCGAGGGCGGCACTGTCGCCGTGCAGCAGCGCCCGCTGCTCCCCGGCTCCACCGAGGTGAAGCTCAAGGCTGTGCCGCTCTCTGCCAACACCATGCCACTGGCCATCCCCGATGGCTCGGCTCCTGGCATCGCACTGGGCTTCCCGGTCCGCGCCGACACGGCGGAGGCGCAGTGGCAGGAGCTGCTCGCGCAGGTCGGCACCATGCTGGTGGGCCTGTCGCCGGTGCTTGCCGACCAGGATGGGACCGACGGCAAAATCATCGTCGCCGGCCCGCTGGTCGACCGCGCCTCGGCCATCGAGCTCTGCGTCCGGCTCGACCGCGCCGGCGTTCCATGCGAGCCCACCAGCTATGCCGGCCGGCCAGTGCCGCTGCTCAACTGAGGGCTTTGCTCCGTTAGCGATTGACAGGCGGGGCACAATGCCTATGTTCCGCGCCGATCCGCCTAGGCGGCAGGAGCGCCCGTAGCTCAGTGGTAGAGCATCCGACTTTTAATCGGATGGTCGATGGTTCGAATCCATCCGGGCGTACCACTTCCCGTTTCTCGCCGGCACATGTCTTTGTGAGTATGGCCGGGTCCGGGAAGCGACTAACCTCCCCAAAGACCGGTTGAGCCGCCGCCCTGCGGGCGACATTTGGGACGCTGCGGCCGGGCGTTGATCGCGCAATCCCCCTGTAACTGGAATTGCGCAATGGCCCCCATCGTATCCCGTCGGCTCCCGCATTGGCTTCGCTGGCTCGCCGCTTTCCTTGGCCTCGCCGCCGCGCTGTCGGCGGCCATTGCCCTCGGCTTCTGGCTGTAGCGGGAACATCCCGCCGATTGAGACGGTTGAGTGAGACGCCGCAACCAAGGGGCTCATCAAGGCTGCAGGTGTCTTCCACCAGTTCTCCAATGTCATCTCACGCGGCGCCGGTAAGCCGGCGACATTCGCCCTCGCCTGAAGTCTGATCCTGCTCTGGGCGGCAGCAACGCCGCCTAGGAAATTTGCCGATCAAGGCAACCAATCGGCCATTTCCGCACTTTTCTGTGACGAACCGCGTCATAGGAGAACAAGAAAAATGAACGGGATCATCTACCTCGTCGGCCTCGTGGTCGTCATCCTCGCCGTGCTGTCCTTCTTCGGCCTGAGGTAAGGACCGCACCATGACCACCCCAAGCGAAACCGACGTCATTGTCGCCGCTGCTCCAGCAGCAAAGGCAGACACCAGCTCCTACGTCGACTGGCCGGCGGTCATCGCCGGCATCGTCATCGCCTCGGCGATCTCGCTCGTCCTCTTAACCTTCGGTTCGGCCATCGGGCTGAACTTCGTCAATTTCCACGCCGGCCCCGATGTTCCGTTGATCTGGATCGCCATCGCAGCAGGCACCTGGCTGCTGTGGGTCGAAGTCTCGAGCTTCATGGCCGGCGCCTATGTCACGGGCCGCCTCCGCCGGCGTCACTTCGACGCCACCGAGGATGAAGCCGATGTCCGCGATGGCGCGCATGGCCTGCTGGTCTGGGGCGGTGCCTTGGTCATCGGTGGCCTGATCGCCGTGGGCGGCATCAGTGCTGCGGCAAATGCCGTGGGCGCCGCGGCCTCGACCCTTACCAGCGCCGCGGCAACCGTTGCCGACGATGCCGGCAGCGCGATCGATCCGAATGCCTATTTCGTCGATCAGCTGTTCCGTCCCGCTGCAACCGCAACCACGCCGCCAGCGGCCGACACCACCGGTATCCGTGCCGAGGCTGGCCGGATCATCGCCCAGGGCGCCATCGCCGGCTCGGTCAGCGATCCGGACAAGGCCTACCTGGCTCAGGTGGTCTCGACCAACACGGGCCTGACGGCGGAAGAAGCCAACGCCCGTGTCACCGAAGTCATCACCGCTGTCGACCAGGCTAAGGCCGAGGCTGCGGCGGCCGCTGAAACGGCCCGGAAGACCGGCGTCGTCGCCGCTTTCCTGACCGCTGCTTCGCTGCTGGTCAGCGCTGTCGGCGCCTATTGGGCGGCCCAGATGGGCGGCAACCACCGCGACAACGCCACGGTATTCCGCACCGTGTTCCGGCGCACTCGATAAAGGAGAAGGCAAATGCTGAGAGGACTTGGTCTCTGGCTGCTGGGTGTTCCGATCTGGCTGATCATCATCATCGTGCTGTTCATCCGCTGAGGATGAGCGCAGCATGGAGGCGGGCTCCGGCCCGCCTCTTTCGTGTGAGAAAAGGACCCGTGCGATGAATAGCGCCAACCTGCAGCTCGAAGGCCTCTACCTAGCCATCGCCGCCATGCACGAAACGATGATCGCCAAGGGTCTGGTTTCGCGCCAGGATGTCGACGACGCCATGCGGGCCGCCGAACAGACCGCCATCAACGACCACCGCTCGATTGAGAACCTGCGTCCGGCGGAACGCGACGCGCTTGCCTTTCCGGCACGCCTGCTGCGCATGGCCAATGCCACCGTCTCGGATGATGGCGCCCTGTCGTTCTCGGCACTGGCGCGCCGCGTCGGCACCGTCAAGGAACCTTACAACGATCAGCGCTAGGCGTTGTTGCTTCCCTCCCCCACCCCACCCTTGTTCCCTCCCCTCAAAGGGCAGGGCTATCGCATATGGGTCATTCACACTGGCCTCTCCGTGCTCCTCCCCCGTGCAACGGGGGAGGGGGACCGCCGAAGGCGGTGGAGGGGGCGGCAGGATGCGCCGGTTTGTGGGGCCGCCCCCTCCACCAGCTTCGCTGGTCCCCCTCCCCCGCTGCGCGGGGGAGGACCACGGAGAGCCCGGTGGCCGTTCATATGCGATAGCCCTGCCCTTTGGGGGGAGGCGAAAGCTGAAGGATCTCGCCCAGCGCCGCTAAGCCGTGGGTATCGGCCCCTTCCAGATCAACCGGTGCGACCCCTGGTCCGTAGGTGCGAACACCTCCGAACGGCGCCCGTCATCGCCGTAGGTCATGGCGATCCGCCGCGCCTGGCTTTGGGCATCGTCGCGGCTGTCGAACGGCCCATAGGCCTTGCCCTCGCAGTCGACCCACCACGAGCCCATGCTCTCGATGACGATGAACCAGCAGGTTTTCATTGATGCTCCCCGGCCGCGGAACGGCCACCATCGGTTGCAGCTATGCGCTGACAGGAAAGAGCTGCTGGCTCGTCCCGTTCGAAAGCGCGGTAAACTTGGATGCTCTAGTCGCGGCGGGCGCCGGCCATCCGCTGCGCCACCGACAGCGGGGCGAACAGCCGGGCGATGCGCGCCGCGCTGATCCCCTCGTCGAGTTCGCCGAAAGCCGAGATCAGGCCGCGGTCCGGCCCATCCTCGCGGCGCAGTTCCTTGAGCGGCACGGTGACTTCCACCTGATGCCAGTTGCGCGCCTCATCGAGCGTGAACGCTGCCGAGATGGCAAACCTCTCGTCTGCCGCATCCGGCCCGAAGCGGACCAGCAAGTGGCTGCAACGCTCTTTGTTGCGTGCCATGAACAGACTTTTCTCGCGCTCGAAAGCGCTCGCGATATCGTCGTCCAGTAGCGATGGACGGATGGTCAAGGCAGTCATCGGATTGCCCCCCGATCTGCTGCGGATACCAACAAATGCTAGGGGTTCACTGTGTCCCCGGCGGGACCGCAATGGGGCAGAAACACGGTCGGTAAACTTCTACGCATCGCGCAACCGACGGGCTGCTCGCGGGTTACCTCCAGCAGTGGCGCCGCGTGTCAATCGGACATGATGGGCATGGGGAACATTGCGGTTTTTCCGATTTCCCGCTTTGGCCAACGAAACGGCAGACGAGCCTCTTACCCGTCCGCGGCGTCACTCACCTTCGCCAATTGTGGCACCGGCCGCCGTAACGCCATGTTTCATTATGGCTGTTAAGCCATGCAGCATGGCCCAACTCGAATCGAACAGCCCGGCTGCCGGGACGCTGCGCGTGCTCATCCTCGGCGCCAATTCCGGCATCGCCGAAGCCACTTCCCGGCTTTACGCGGCAGAGGGCGCCATCCTGCTGTTGGTGGGCCGCCATGCCGGTCGGCTCAACGCCCTGGCCGAAGAGTTGCAGGAGCTCGGCGCCAGCCGCTGTGAAACCGCCGTGCTCGACCTGGTCGCTGCGGACCCGGCAACCCAACTGCCCGCTCTCGCCGCGCGGCTCGGTGGTGTCGACCACCTGCTCGTTGCCTACGCCATCATGCCCGAGCAATCGGTTGCCGCGGCCGATCTTGCCGTGGCCGCCGGGATGATGGCGACAAATTACACCTCCACCGCCCTGTGGTCGCTGGCTGCTGCCAACTTGCTGGAGGCGCAGGGTCATGGTGCGCTGGTGGTGCTCGGCTCCGTAGCCGGCGATCGTGGACGGCGGAAGAACTTCATCTATGCCTCGACCAAGGCGGGCATCGAGACGCTGGTCGAGGGGATCGCCCACCGTTTCGCCGGGACCCCGAGATTGCGGGCCGTAGTGGTGAAGCCCGGCCCCACAGCGACGGCAATGACCGCCGGCAGTCCGCCCGGGCGCCGGCTGGTTCCCGCCGACGAGGTTGCCCGCCTGGTACGTCGGGCCGCCGATCATGGTGGGCCGGTGCAATATGCGCCACGCCGCTGGCGGCTGATCATGCGCGTGGTGCGCGAACTGCCCTGGTGGCTGTTCCGGCGCATCGACCTTTGATTCAGACGAGGCTCGGGGCCCTTCCCTTCTCCCCTCAGGGGTCGCGGGACGAGGGCGTAGCCCTCGCCCGGAGGTGGCCTGCGGACGACGGCGATAGCCGTCGCCGCGGGACGGTTGAGGGGTGAAGCGGTGCAGCGAGCACTCGCTGAGAAGCTGAACCCCTCACCCGAGTTCCGCTACGGACCTGCCGGTCCTAGCTGCACTACCCTCTCCCCTCAGGGGCGAGGGGACGCTCGGCCGGCCGTTCTCGTTCTGGAAAGACAGCAGGGGCTGTTGCCGGCCCCTGCTCCAAACTCAGTACTCAGTACCAGTCGTCGTCATCGTAATCGTCGTCTTCCCACACCGGGTAGAGCTTCTTGATCCGGTCGACCAGGCCCGAGCAGCGGTGGACGCGGAACGAATAGTACCAGTCGTCATAGGCAGCCTCGACGCGCACCCGGTTCTTGCCGAGGTGATCGACGATCGACACATCGTCGAAGCCGTAGTTCTGCAGGCCCCTGCGGATCTGCTTGTCGGTCAGGCACCAGTTGAAGAAATCGTTGGGACCAAAGTTCTTCTTCTTGAACTGCTGCAGCTGCTTCTGGTCGCCGCCCTGCGGTTTGACGTCGAGGGAGAAGCCCTGCAGCGGGGCAGCCTGGACCGGTACCGCGCTCAACGCGGTGCCGGCGAGGACGACGGCGAGAACCGCGGCGCGGCCGGTCTGCCGAAGGGTGTTGAGAACGGTCATTTCAGTAGTCCTTGGTTGGTTCAGTGCTGCGATCTGCAGCGTTGAACTCACCCTAGCGCGCTGATTTTGAACGCGTTTGGAACCGCTTCTTCAGAAACCATTCAGCGCAGCGCCGCACTTACGCCGCGGTCACCACAATGGCGCCACGACGCGTCGCGACGATGGTGTGCTCGTACTGGACGCAGGGGGCCGGCGGGTCTGCCACCAGCGTCCATTCATCGTCCTCGTCACGCTGCTCGGCCATCCGGCCGCCGAGCGACAAGAACGGCTCCACCGTGAACACCAGCCCCTCGGTGATCACCCGCCGTTCCGACTTATCGGGCCAGGTGGATATTTCCCCCGGCTCGTCATGCAGGCTGTCCCCGACGCCATGGCTGGCGAGGTTCTGGATCAGGGTGTAGCGATTCTTTCGCGCGAACGTTCCGATGGCATTGCCGATGCCGGCGAACGGCGCGCCGGTCTTCACCGCGCGGATCCCCTCCCACATCGCGCGCTTGCCGTCACGGCAGAGCGTCACCAGCCGCGGATCGGCCTCCGGCACGATGAACGACGCGCCGGTATCGGCGAACACGCCGTCGAGCTCGGCCGATACGTCGATGTTCACCAGATCGCCGGCCTCGATCACCCGGCTGCCCGGAATACCGTGCGCGATCTCCTCGTTCACCGAGATGCAGGTGGCCCCCGGAAAGTCATAGGTGATCTCCGGCGCCGAGCGCGCCCCCGCCGCATCGAGGATCCGCCGGCCGATATCGTCGAGTTCCTTGGTGGTAATCCCCGGCGTCAGCGCCGCCGCCATCGCCTCCCGCGCCACGGCACAGATCCGGCCGATGGCCTTGAGCTTTTCGAGTTCGGCTTCGGTGGTGATGGTCAAGTCGCGTACGTCCCGGCTTCCGCCATGCGTGTGAGGTCGTCGATCAGCGGGTTGTGCTCGCCGTCGCGGATGTAGCCGGTATGCCGCAGCCACATCCACATGGTGGCCCGGTGGACCAGTGTGTAGATCCAGAGCGCCGCATCTGGGTTCGAGTGGTCGATCTCGCCATAGCCGGCGCGAATGTGCGGGGTGGAACCCGGCGCGTCATGCGCGGAGCAGAACAGCGCCTTGGCGAGGTCGCATACGGCGTCCGAGGCCCGGGCATTGCCATAGTCCAGCAACCCGGTCAGCTGCAGCCGCCCCGCCCCATCGCGCTCACCAAGCAGGTTGTGCGGCTGGAAATCGTCGTGCGCGAAGACCGCGCCGCGGCTTTCGGCGATGACATCGGCATGGGCTGCGAAGATAGCTTCGAGACGCTGCGCCAGCGCCTCGCCGCCGCCGAAGTGACGGAACCGGCCGATGCTGTAGGCAAAGCGCCGGTCGAGGTACTCGCTGTTGGTCGCCGACGGGTCGACCACGCCCTGTTCGCCGAAGGCGCCGTAGCCGCCCGGCACCGGCACGGAGTGCAGCTTGCGCAGCATCGCGCCCATTTGGCGGTAGAGGTCGCCAACGTCCGGCTCGTCCTTGAAGGTCATCACCTGCCTGCCGGGCAGGTAGTTCGCGATGGTGTAGCGGAACGAAAACCGGGCGCCGCTCTCGTCGGATGCAAGGAAGCGAGTCATGGGCACATCGACGTCCCGCAACAGCTGCGAGGCATAGATTTCCTTGCCGGTCGCGTAGGGCAACGCGTCGTTGAACGCCTTCAGCACCAGCGGCGCGCCGTCGGTGCGGTCGATGCGAAACGAGCGCGCGCCGCCGCCGATAAGCTCTGTCACCGCCGTCGGCACCCCGAGACCAAGCTCGCCCAACAGTGCGGCGAGCCTAGCGATGTCGACGTCGACCGGCGGCGCCTTGTAGGACCGCTCCGCCACCGCCTCCATCATTTGAGCTTCAGGTAGGCGTCCACCAACCCCTTGGTCGAGCTATCGTGGGCCGTTGCCTTCTCGGTACCCTGCACTTTCGGCAGCAGCGCCTTCGCGAGTTGCTTGCCCAGTTCCACGCCCCACTGGTCGTAAGAATTGACGCCCCAGATCGTCCCCTGCACGAACACCTTGTGCTCGTAGAGCGCGATCAGGCTGCCGAGCCGTTCCGGCGTCAGCTTGGGGTACATCAGGGTGTTCGATGGCCGGTTGCCGGGGAACATCTTGTGCGGGGTCAGCGCCTTGACCTTTGCCTTGTCGAGCCCCTGCGCGGTGAGCTCCGCCACCACCTCGTCCTTGGTCTTGCCCAGCATCAGCGCTTCGGACTGTGCGAGGACGTTCGCCACCAGCTTGTCGTGATGCGGCGGCAGCTGCTCATGCGGCTGCGCGGCGATCAGGAAATCCACCGGGATCACGTCGGTGCCCTGGTGGATCAACTGGTAGAACGCATGCTGGCCATTAGTGCCCGGCTCGCCCCAGATGATCGGCCCGGTCGGATAGTCGACTGGCTTGCCGCTGAGCGTTACCGACTTGCCGTTCGATTCCATGTCCTGCTGCTGCAGGTAAGCCGCAAAGCGCGACAGACGCTGGTCGTAAGGCAGCACGGCATGGGTCGAAAACCCCCAGGCGTTGCGGTACCAGACGCCGAGCACGCCCATGATGACCGGCAGGTTCTTCTCGAGCTTGGTCTTCAGGAAGTGCTGGTCCATCTCGTAGGCGCCCCTGAGGAACGCCTCGAAATTCTCGTAACCCACGGCGATCGCTACCGGCAGGCCGATCGCCGACCACACCGAGTAGCGCCCGCCAACCCAATCCCAGAAGCCGAAGATCCGATCCGGCTTGATGCCGAAATCGGCGCAGGCCTTGAGGTTGGTCGAAAGCGCCGCGAAGTGATCCGGTACTGCCGCTTCGCCAAGGGCCGAAGCGATCCAGGCGCGGGCCGTCGCCGCGTTGGTCATCGTCTCGTCAGTGGTGAAAGTCTTGGAAGCGACGATGAACATCGTGCGCTTCGGGTCGAGCCCGCGCAGCACATCATGGATATGCGCGCCGTCGACATTCGACACGTAATGGGCCCGCAGGTCCGCCCGCGTGTAAGGCGCCAGCGCCAGCGTCACCATGGCCGGCCCGAGGTCCGAACCGCCAATGCCGATATTGACCACATCGGTGAAGCTCTCGCCGGTCGCGCCCTTGATCGAGCCACTACGCACCGCGTCGGAAAAACCCTTCATCGCAGCAAGGACGCCACGGACTTCTGGCATCACATCCTTGCCGTCGACCACCACCTTCTTGTCGCCCATGTAGCGCAGCGCCATGTGCTGCACCGCGCGATCCTCGGTGATGTTGATGTGCTCGCCCTTCCACATCGCATCGCGCCGCTCCTCGACCCCGGCGGCCCGCGCCAGCTCGAAAAGGGCCGCCATCGCCTTCTCGTCGATGCGGTTCTTCGAGTAGTCGAGCAGCAGGTCGCCGGCCTTGGCCGAGAAGGTCTTGAAGCGGTTGGGATCGGCCGCGAACAGCGCGCGCATATCCGTCTCGTCGAGGCGCTTGCGCGACTTCATCAGCGGATTGAGGAGGGACTTGCGGGGGGTGGCCATGACGCTGTTCTCCGGGAAGTACTATCTGACGGCGATATCGCCTGCCGCCCATGTCGCTCGGGTTTGTGCCGCATAATCGGCCAACGCACCAGCCTCGATCGCCGCGCGGGCACCTATGCAGAGCTGCTGGTAGTAGCTCAGGTTGATCTGGCTCAGGATCATCGCCCCGAGCATTTCCTCGGTGCGGATCAGGTGGTGCAGATAGGCGCGGCTGAAGCGGCGGCAGTTCGGATTTGGCGATTCCTCGTCCAGCGGCCGCGGATCGTCCTTATGGCGGGCATTCTTCAGGTTGATGACACCGAAGCGCGTGTACGCATGGCCGTGCCGCCCGGCCCGGGTGGGATGCACGCAATCGAACATGTCGACACCGCGTTCGATGCCGCCGAGGATATCGTCGGGTTTGCCTACCCCCATCAGGTAGCGCGGCTTGTCGGTCGGCAGTTCCGGGGTTATCTCGCTCAGCACCCGGAACATCACCTCCTGCGGCTCACCCACTGCAAGACCACCGATCGAGTATCCATTGAAGCCGATCGACTTGAGGCCGGCGGCCGAACGCCCACGCAATTCGGCATTGTCGCCGCCCTGCACGATGCCGTGGAGCGAACGGTAGGGCTGGTTGCCGAACGCATCCTTGCTTCGCTGCGCCCAGCGCAGCGACAGTTCCATCGCCCGCTCCATCTCCTTGTACTCGGAGGGCAGAGGGATGCACTCGTCGAGCTGCATGATGATGTCGCTGTCGAGCAGGGTCTGGATTTCGATCGAGCGCTCCGGCGTCAGTTCGTGCGCCGACCCATCGATATGCGAGCGGAAGGTGACGCCGTGTTCCGTGAGCTTCCGAAGCTTGGCCAGCGACATCACCTGGAAACCGCCGCTATCGGTAAGGATCGGCCGCTGCCAATCCATGAAGTCGTGCAGCCCGCCCAGCGCCGCGACCCGTTCGGCGCCGGGTCGCAGCATCAGGTGGTAGGTATTGCCAAGCAGGATATCCGCGCCGGTGTCGCGGACCTGCTCTGGATACATCGCCTTGACGGTGCCCACCGTGCCCACCGGCATGAAGGCCGGCGTCTGCACGTCGCCGCGCCAGGTATCGATCCGGCCGCGCCGGGCCATGCCATCGGTGGCGAGAAGGGTGAAGGAGTAATCGGATTTCATGGCGGCTACTTAGCGGGCCGCTCGGCTCCTGTCACCCCGCGGTAAGGCGAAGCCTCCGCCCACGGCGAGGCCGCGCCTCATCCGACTCGCCTCTAGACCGCGGCGGTGATCTTCTTGTAGTCGGCCTCGACGAAGGCCTTCATGGTGACACTGCGGGTAAAGCCAAGCATGCCGACCCGGAGATTGAAGGTCGCCAGCGCTTCGTCGTTCGGCGCATCGACGATGGCCACCTGGTCGTACTTGCCCATCGTCATGTAGATCGCCTCGAGGGTGCAGCCGCTTTTGGTGGCCAGCTCCTTGGCGGCATCGTACCGCGCGCCCGAGTTCTTGATCGCCTTGATACCCTGCTCAGTCCAGTTGAGCAGCAAGATGTACTTGGACATGTGACGCTCCTCCCGTTGAGGCGAAGCTATAACTTCGCGCTCGGAACTATATCCTCATCGGAAGCAGTCGAATACGGTCTTTATTCCCTGAACAGCAGGCTGGCGTCGCCGTACGAATAGAAGCGATAGCCATGGGCAATGGCGTGCGCATAGGCGGCGCGCATGGTGTCGAGCCCGGCAAAGGCGCTGACCAGCATGAACAGGGTCGAGCGCGGCAGGTGGAAGTTGGTCATCAGCATGTCCACCGCGTTGAAGCGGTAGCCCGGGGTGATGAAGATGTCGGTATCGCCGACAAACGGTTGCAGCGTGCCGGTGGCCCGCGCCGCCGTCTCCAGCAGCCTGAGGCTTGTGGTCCCCACCGCGATCACCCGCCCGCCCTTTGCCTTGGCGGCGAGAATGCGCTCGACCACTGCGGCGGGGATATCACCCCATTCAGCGTGCATCACGTGGTCGTCGGTGTCGTCCACCTTCACCGGCAGGAAGGTCCCTGCCCCCACATGCAGCGTCACCCGCTCGATGCTCACCCCGAGATCGGACAGTTGCTGCAGCAGGCTCTCAGTAAAGTGCAGCCCCGCCGTTGGCGCCGCCACCGCGCCATCACGGGCGGCATACACCGTCTGATAGTCCGACTTGTCGCGTTCTTCGGTATGGCGCTTGGCCTCGATATAGGGCGGCAGCGGCATGGCGCCATGCGCCTTGATCGCCTCGTCGAGTTCCGCCCCGCCCAGGTCGAACGCCAAGGTGATCTCGCCGGTCTCTCCCTTGCCGGTGACGGTGGCGAGGATCGAGCCGTTGTCGCCCAGCTCCAGCCGATCCAGCAGGTGCAGTTTCTTGGCCGGCCGGGCAAAGGCACGCCAGGTGATGGCGTCTACCCGTTTGTGCAGGTTGAAGCTGACATTGGCACGGAGCTCGCCGCGGATCCGGGTGCCGGCGAGTTCGGCCGGCAGCACCCGCGTGTCATTCACCACCAGCACGTCGCCGGCGCGCAGCACGCGTAGCAGGTCGGTTACGCGACCATCTTCCAGCAGCTCGCCCGGCCGCACAATGAGCATGCGGGCGGCATCCCTGGGTTCAGCAGGGTGGAGCGCGATGCACTCATTGGGAAGGTCGAAATCGAAGTCGTCGACACGCATCAGGGGCCGGTGCAGCTCACCGCCCAGGCGCCATAGCCCGGAATGCGCAGCGTGCCGCCATAGACCATCGCATCGGCTTCCGTGCTCTTGAACAGGCGCAGCTCGGCAACCCTTGCCGCCATGCTCTCGTCGACCGCATCGATCAGGATCGTGTCAGCGCTCTCGAACGCCTGCCCCACTACAACCGGATCGCCAGGCCCGTAGGCGGCGCTACTGGCCCACACTTTCTCGCCGGTCGAGATATTGAGGCCGGCAATCGACAGGAAGTCGACCGAGCCGACGAGGAAGTCGAAGGTCGCCGCGCCATCCGGCGCGACGCAGTTCACCCACTCCGTCGCCAGCGACGGAGTGGCCAGGCCGCAAAGGCTCAGCGCTGTTGCGGCCAGCCGGATCATTCGGCGATATCCGCCGCGACCTTCACCGAAACCATCGAGTCCGGATCACGCACCGGCTCGCCGCGCTTGATCTGGTCAACGTTCTCCATCCCTTCGATGACCTTGCCCCACACCGTGTACTGGCGGTCGAGGAAGCGGGCATCATTGAACACGATGAAGAATTGCGAGTTGGCGCTGTCCGGGTTCTGCGCGCGGGCCATCGACGCCACGCCGCGAACGTGCGGCTCGGCGTTGAACTCCTGCTTCAGGTTCGGGTACTTCGACGAACCTGTGCCGGTGCCGGTCGGATCGCCGGTCTGCGCCATGAAGCCGTCGATCACGCGGTGAAAGACGATGCCGTCGTAAAAACCTTCGCGCGCCAGTTTCTTGATGTGCGCGACGTGGTTCGGAGCCAAGTCAGGGCGCATGGCGATGACCACCTTGCCCTTGGTGGTTTCGATGACGAGGGTGTTCTCGGGATCGGCATATGCCATCATAGGTTCCTTATGTTGTCGCGATCGCGAACCGCAAAACCGCAAACGCGCTCTTGCTGCTCACGCTCCGCGGCCTTCCTTACTTGTATTCGATTTTGGCGGAGATGATCTTGTCTGGGTCCTGGACCGGCTGGTCGCCGGCGCCCTTCTTGATCAGGTCGACGAATTCCATGCCCGAAACCACCTTACCCCAGATGGTGTACTGACCATCGAGGTGTGGTGCGTCGGCGAACATGATGAAGAACTGCGAGTTTGCGCTGTTCGGATCGGACGAACGGGCTGCCGCGACGACGCCGCGGGTAAAGTGCTCGGCGTTGGTGAATTCGGCCGCCAGATCCGGCAGATCCGAGCCACCCATGCCGGTTCCAGTCGGATCGCCGCCCTGCGCCATGAAGCCGTCGATGACGCGGTGGAAGACAATGCCGTTGTAAAAGCCCTTGTCGGTGAGCTCGATCACCCGCTTCACATGGCCGGGCGCCAGATCGGGCCGCAGCTCGATATCGACGATGCCGTCCTTGAGCTCGAGGATCCAGTGGGGCTTGCCCTCCTGGGCCTTGGCGGCCTGCGGAGCGGCGATCGAGACGGTGAAGAAGGCGGCGACCGCGGCGAGGAGAATGCCGAGGATGATGCCGGCGCGCTTGATGGGATCGGACATTATTTCTTCAGTGCCTTCAGAACGATGGGCGGGACAAAGGCGCTGATATCGCCTCCGAGCTCGGCGATCTGACGCACGAGCGTGGCCGAGATGTGGCGGACATGCGGGCTGGATGGCAGGAAGACCGTCTGCAAGTCCGGCGCCATCTGGGCATTCATGCCCACCATCTGCATCTCGAAATTGTAGTCGGTGGTGTCGCGCAGGCCGCGAATGATCAGCTTGGCGCCGGCGGCGCGGGCGGCATTGACCATCAGGCCGGAGAAATCGACGAACTGGAACTCGGTGTCGGTGCGCTTGCCGATCGGCTCGAGCACGGCGCGCAGCAGCGCCACGCGATCCTCATGGCTGAACAGCGGCTTCTTGGAATGGTGGGTCCCCACGGCGATCACCAGCGTATCGACCAGCTTGCAGGCCCGCTCGATCACATCGAGGTGGCCATTGGTCAAGGGATCGAAGGAGCCGGGATAAAAGCCGACTAGTCTGGCCATGGCGGAGCGCCCTCCCCGTTGTTGTTGCGGCGGGTTTTGTCACGGCAAGGCAATTATGGCAAGCCGGACGCGCCGAGACACCGGTTCGAGGGCGGTATACTGTCGTCGTTGCGATCGGAGCCGGCCATGACCGATGTTACCTTCCATCCGTTGTCCGAGATTCCTGCCGCCGAGCTGGTCGCCCTGCTGACCGATCCCGATGTCCGCCGCCATATGCCGCTTGCCGGGGACAACTGGGACCCTGAGAGCGCCGTCGCCTGGGCCCACGCCAAGGATGCGCAATGGCAGGAGAACGGCTACGGTCCGTGGGCCATCCGCATCAGCGGCGCTTTTGCGGGTTGGGGTGGCTTCCAGAAAGAGGGCGACGAGGCCGACCTCGGCCTCGTGCTGCTCCCCGGCCAATGGGGGCATGGCGCGGTGATCTTCCGAGAGCTGGTCCGCCGCGGCGCCGAACTGCAGATCAGCAACATCACCATCATGTTGCCGCCCAGCCGCGTGCGGCTGAAAGGCTTGGCTCGCCTGGGCTTCGAGCCAGCCGGCGAACTGGACTATGCCGGCCGGCGGTTCCTGAAGTTCCGGTTGGTGACCTAGAGCTGATCCGACGGCAACGCGGCGGCACGGATCAACTGTATCGAATGGCCGATGCGGGCAAGCGAGCGCGACATCGCCTCGTCGATCTCCGCCGCGGTCAGGGAGAAACCTTCCAGGTAGGTGGCCAGCGGCAGCTCCATTGTCCGCTCGAGCATGCGATTGATGGCCTGACGAGCGTTGTCCAGGGGCTGATGGGTGCCAGCTGCAAAGTAGATCGCCAGATCTCCCGCCAGCGCCTCCATGGCTCGCGCATAGGCGACCTCGGTGGCCAGCAGCACACATGATTCCGTGATGACCATCCGGTCCTCCCCGCCCCTGCACACCAGTATCCAGAACTTTTCGCGCCGCGCTACCACGGAGCAATGGTTGTTCATTCACGATTGCAGGCTTGTGTGGGCAGATCAGGCGTGCCGCTGCAGCGCCAGCCAGATCGCCGCGCCGACCAGAATCACCCCGGCGATCCGGTTGACCAGCAGCATGCGATCGTCCCCCAGCGCCCCGCGAGCTGTGGCGGCGAGGTAGATGTAGACGCAGTCGGTGATCAGCCCGGCCGCCATTTCGATCAGCCCGAGCACGATCACCTGCGGCCAGGCCGGGTAAGCCGGATTGACGAATTGCGGCACGAACGCCCCGAAAAAGATCAGCGCCTTTGGATTGCTCCACAAGACGAAGAAGCCGGCCGCCGCTTGTTGCAGCGGCGAGCGCGCCGCGATCGGCCGGTCGGTGGCAATGCCGTGCCGGCTGTTGATATAGCCCCAGCCGATCCAGATCAGGTAGGCGGCGCCGACATACTTGATGACATCGAATGCCGCGCCTACGAAGCCGGTGACCGCCTCGAGGGCCAGCGCCACCACCAGCACCATGGTGAAGCGCCCGAGCTGCACCCCGGCCTCCATCCAGAAGCCAGCCGCCATGCCACGCGCCAGCGACGTGCTGACCAGCGCCGACACAGTGACGCCGGGGACGATCACCACCACGAACGCGGCGACCACGAAGGAAATGAGGATGGGCAGATCAGGCATGGTGGCGGTGACCTAGCACCACCACGACGATAGAGACAGTCCGTCAGTCTCAACTGCGGAGCCGCTGGTCACCGGGCGTCACCCACTAGTTTCAGTCGGCTCGTACTTCCTAGTGAATGTCATGCCGTTGAAGGTATGCGTGCAACAGGCGCACGACGGCTCCATATTCTCAACTCGTAGCAACGGGTCGACGACCGCCAGCCGGTTATTTTCGTCGACGTAGAGCCCACTGTAATAGGAGCTCTCTCCAATCCGCACCTGCGGCATGCGATCAGGCACTGACCGAGCCACGAGCCAGAAAATCGGCTCCTCCCTGTCTAGGCGGCTCAGGGCGGCTCGATAGACGTCGTCCCAGTCATCCCCTACCCGCGAGAGCAGGAACCTAAACAGCGGCGTATAGTCGAGCCCGCGGCGCATTTTGCCACGCATCGCCCCACGGTCGAACCGATCGTCCTTGTCTCTCGACGAACTATAGTCCCCGCCATGGCCGTGGTGCACGCCATGGGCAGTGGTGTTTACACGACGGTAGAGCGGCTTGTTATGTTGCACCATTCACGGGCGACCTACCCCCGCTTCTGGAACGCCAGCCACACACCACCGATCATCAGGATGACGCCGGAGACCCGGTTCATCATCCGCACCCGCGCCGTGGTCAGCAGCTGCCGGGCGCTGCCGGCGATGACGGCGTAGACGCAGTCCGAAGCCGTGGCGACAGCCATCACGATCAGCCCGAGCACCATGATCTGCTCGAACGCCGGGCGGCTCATGTCGACGAACTGCGGCAGGAACGCCCCGAGGAACAGCAGCGTCTTGGGGTTGGACCAGTTGATCAACGCACCCTGCCAGAGATAGCGGCCAAGCGGCAGCCTTTCGCCCGGCGTGCCCATTTCGAGCTTGCCCGACGAGGTGAACATCTTGAAGCCGATCCACACCAGGTAGGCCGCGCCGACGAACTTGATGATGGTGAAGGCCTCCGACACCAGCGTCATTACCGCGTCGAGCCCGACCGCGACGATGAACACCATGGTGAGCATGGCGATCTCGGTGCCGAGGATGGTCAGGAGCCCTGCCCTGGTGCCGCGGGCCAGCGAATTGGCGACGACCACCGTGACCGACGGTCCGGGCACGATGGCGAACAGCAGGCAGGCGGCGATGTAAGGAAGCAGGATGGCGGGATCGATCATGGCGGTCTCCTCTTGAAGAAGCGAGCCAGCCACAGGTGCGGGTGAGGTGCAAGTGGGGAGCGCTACATTCGCTCGCGGACGCGAGCTTCTAGGCGCCGCCAGTATTCACGCTCACGATAGTGACTCACCGCGATTGGGATAGCGCCAAGTCCGACGAAACCCGCGATTGCCAACGCCAGCCAGCGCTGGAACTCTTCGCCGAACAGCCAGAGCGGTACCACCACGATCGAGCTGAGGGCGACCGGCAACAGCACCGTCGCAATCAACGACCATGGACCTTCGGGCAGCATCCGCTTGCGCACGGCCTGCAGTACCCAAGCGGGCCGCTGTCCCATGCGCTGCCGCGTCAGTGCGATCCAATTGGCGACGGACCGCGAGCGTTCGAGCTCCTGGTACGAAAAGCATATGCCGTATTCCACCTGCACGTCGTCGATGAAGCGACTGAACAGACGATAGCCCCGCTTGCTGTTCTCAACTTTCAGAGGCGAGGGGACAAAGGCGCGATCCAGCGGGTCGTCGAGGTTCACAACCCAATCGGGACGCGCATGGCGACTCAGCATTTCGACGAAGCGGAACTCTACGGGATCGGTCATGGGTAGGCGTCCTCAAATGCTCCCGAGCTGCCGCAGCCATTTACACGGCAAGGCCTAGCGCACCGTGAATCTCGGCGCAGCAATCAGCGACACCAATCCCCCCCGAGCAGGACGACGCCAGCGTCCCAGTGAACGAAACTCCCCTCGATGCTGGAACGCAAAACGGGCGGCAATTGCCGCCCGTTGCTTGATCGAAGCATGTCACATCAGGCGGCGGTGTCGTCGCCGGGCTCGCCAGCCTCGGGCTCGGCATCCTCGCCTTCCGGCTCGCTGATCCGCTCGACCGACACCACCTTCTCGCCGTCGGCGGTGTTGAACACCGTAACGCCCTGCGAGGAGCGGCCGACGATGCGGATGCGGTTGTCCGGGCCGGCATCCACCGGCACGCGGATCACCTGGCCGCCATTGGTCACCAGCATGATCTGGTCACCGTCCTCCACCGGGAACGAGCCGATCAGCGGGCCGTTGCGCTTGTTCACTGCCATGGCGACGATGCCTTTGCCGCCGCGACCGGTGATCCGGTACTCGTGGCTCGAGGTGCGCTTGCCGTAGCCGTTCTCCGAGATGGTCAGGATGAACTGCTCCGCCGCCGACATCGCCGCATAGCGTTCCTGGCTCAGCTCGCCTGCCGGCACCGCATCCTCGGCGTCATCGGAGGTTTCCTCGCTCTCGCCTTCGCCACGCACGGCGCGGCTCATCTTCAGATACGCAGCGCGCTCCGAAGATTCGGCGTCGAAGTGGTGGATGATCGCCATCGAGATGATGCGGTCGCCCTCGGCGAGGCTGATGCCGCGCACGCCGGTCGAGTCGCGGCCCTTGAATACCCGGACCTCATCGACCTGGAAGCGGATCGCCTGGCCCAGCGCCGTGGTCAGCAGCACGTCGTCATTGGCCGTGCAGGTGGCGACATCGACGATGCCGTCACCTTCATCGAGCTTCATGGCGATCTTGCCGTTCTTGTTGATCTCGACGAAATCGGCCAGCGAGTTGCGGCGAACCGTGCCGCGAATGGTCGAGAACATCACGTCGAGCTGCTGCCAGCTGCTCTCGTCCTCGGGCAGCGGCATGATCGAGGTGATGCGTTCGCCCGGATCGAGCGGCAACATGTTGATCAGCGCCTTGCCGCGGGTCTGCGGCTCGCCGATCGGCAGGCGCCAAACCTTCATCTTGTAGACCTGGCCGGCCGACGAGAAGAACAGCACCGGCGTATGGGTGTTGGCGATGAACAGCCGGCTGACGAAATCCTCGTCACGCGTCGCCATGCCCGAGCGGCCCTTGCCGCCACGGCGCTGCGCCCGGTAGGCGTTGAGCGGCACGCGCTTGATGTAGCCGCCATGGGTCACGGTGACGACCATGTCCTCGCGGGCGATCAGGTCCTCGTCCTCGAAGTCGCCGGCTGCCTCGTCGATCACTGTCAGGCGCGGCGTGTTGAACTGCTCCTTGATCTCGGTCAGCTCGTTGCGAACGATCTCCATTACCCGCTCGCGCGAGCGCAGGATGCTGAGATACTCGGAAATATCCTTGCCGTGCCCGGCCAGTTCCTCGCCGATTTCGTTGACGCCCAGCGCGGTGAGTCGGCTCAGCGTCAGCGCCAGGATGGCGCGCGCCTGCTCGTCGCTCAGCTTGAACGTGCCATCCTCGTTCATCCGGTGGCGCGGATCGTCGATCAGCGCGATCAGCGGCGCCACATCGCGCGCCGGCCAGTCCCTCGCCATCAGCCGCTCGCGCGCCGTGCCCGGGTCGGGTGAAGTACGGATCAGCGCGATAACTTCGTCGACGTTGGCCACTGCTACGGCGAGGCCGACGAGGATGTGGGCGCGGTCGCGCGCCTTGTTGAGGAGGAACCGAGTGCGACGGGTAACCACTTCCTCGCGGAACTCGAGGAAGGCCACCAGCATCTGCTTGAGGCTCATCAGCTCCGGCTTGCCGCCGTTCAGAGCCACGAAGTTGCAGCCGAACGAGCCCTGCAGCGGGGTGAACCGATAGAGCTGGTTCAGCACCACGTCCGGCACGGCGTCGCGCTTCAGCTCGATCACCACGCGCATGCCGTTGCGGTCGGATTCGTCACGGATGTCGGAGATGCCTTCGATGCGCTTGTCGCGCACCAGCTCGGCCATCTTCTCGATCATCGTCGCCTTGTTCACCTGATACGGGATCTCGGTGATGATGATCGCCTCGCGCTCCTTGCGCATCTCCTCGGTATGGGCCTTGCCTCGAATGAGGATGCTGCCGCGGCCCGTCTCATAGGCCTGGCGGATGCCGGAACGGCCGAGGATGATGGCGCCGGTCGGAAAATCCGGACCCGGCAGTACGGTCATCAGTTCCTCGGTGATCGCACCGGGGTTGTCCATCAGCATCAGGACGGCGTCGATTACCTCTCCCAGGTTGTGGGTCGGGATATTGGTCGCCATGCCGACGGCAATACCGCTGCCGCCGTTGACCAGCAGGTTCGGGAAGCGCGCCGGCAGCACCGTCGGCTCGCGCTCGGACGCGTCGTAGTTGTCCTTGAAGTCGACCGTGTCCTTGTCGATGTCATCGAGCAGGCTGTCGGTCACCTTCTCCATACGCACTTCGGTGTAGCGCATGGCGGCCGGCATATCGCCGTCGACCGAGCCGAAATTGCCCTGTCCGTCGATCAGCGTCACGCGGAGCGAGAACTCCTGCGCCATGCGCACCAACGAGAAATACACCGCGTCGTTGGAGTGCGGATGGTACTTACCGATCACATCGCCGACCACGCGAGCCGACTTGCGGTGCGGCCGGTTCCACACATAGCCCTGCTCGTGCATGGAATAGAGGATGCGCCGGTGCACCGGCTTCAGCCCGTCGCGCACGTCGGGCAGCGCCCGGCTCACAATCACGCTCATGGCGTAACTGAGATAGGACTCGCGCATCTCGTCGCTGATCGAAATCGGGGCGATGTCGGAGGGGAGCGGCGCTACGCCGTTCGGGTCGTCGGTCTTGTCTGCCACGGAGCCGTTTTCGAGATATGAAACCTGGGGGGAAGCTTTAGGCGATTCCCGTCCCGAAGACCAACCGGCGCGGGGCTGCCGGCAGGGATGTCCACGGTATTGGCAACAGGCGTCGCGCTTCGCGTCACAGTATAGTGACGTGGGTTTGCGGCAACTTTGGGCCGGAATCGCCCTCCTGCGCCATATTCAGGCGGTGACGCGCCGCTCAAACGGCTGGACGCGCCGACCGTGAATCCGTAGTAATCCGCGCCTGCGCGGGGCGCCACCGTCTAGGGGACGAGTCTATTGTCGAAGAATACTCTGCTTGGCCGGCTGTGGAACTGGGCCTTCGGGCATGATCGTTCCATCGGTTTCGGGCTCGAAACGCTTGGCCACATTACGCTGAAGCACCCGCGGATCATCACCGCCTTCGTGTTGCTGATGACGGTGTTCTGCATCGTGCAGGTGCCGCGCGCCAGCGTCGATGGCGACATGCTGCGCGTCTTCGCGCACTCCGGCGAGGAATACGACAACTACGAACACCTCGCCAATACCTTCGGCACGTTCGAAAACGACATCTACCTTCTGGTCAACTCGCCCAGCCTGACCAACCCCGGGACCATCGAGACCATCCGCGCCATGGCGCTGGATATCTCCAACAGCGAATATATCAGCGGCACGATGTCGGCGTTCACGCTGCGTGTTCCGGCCCCTGATGGCACCACCCTGCCCGCTGTCCCCGAGGGCATGCAGACACCGGAGGAAGTCAGCAAGGCGCTCACCGACCTCTACAACAACGACCCGATGATGAAGAACCTGATCAACCCGGACCTGTCCGGCGTGGTCATCATCGTGTTCCCCAATCCCGAGATGACCAAGGGCAGCGGCACCCGCGCCATGATCGACGACCTGCGCTCTCTGGTCGCCGACTACGAGTCGGATCAGGTGCAGGTGGAGCTCACCGGTCCGCCGATCTGGACCAGCGAAATGCTCAACGCCGCGGTCGACGACCAGATCACCTTCACGGTCTACGGTTTCGCTCTCGGCGCGCTGATCGCGTTGTTCTCGCTCCGCTCCTTCTGGGGTGCGGTGCTGGTCGCCGCCACGCCCTTTATCGCCGTGATCTGGGTGATGGGCTCGATCATTGCGCTATTCGGCTCATTCTCCTTCCTCACCATCATCGTCACCACGATTGTGCTGGTGATCGCCTTCGCCGAGAGCCTGTTCTTCATCTTCAACTGGCTCGCCTACTGGCGGGAGGGCATGGACCCCAACAAGGCGGTCGATGAGACGGTGCGCGTCGTCGGCCCGGCCAGCGCGCTCACCATGCTGACAACGCTGGTGTCCTTCGCCTCGCTGTCGCTGACCGCCGGCCAGGGCATCCAGGAATTCTCCCAGGCCGGCGTGCTGGCGTCACTGATCAACTTCATCTGCCTGATGACGTTCCTGCCGCTGATCCTGAAGCTCGCCATCCGGCTGGGCTTCAAGGCGCCCAAACCGAGCTATGCCATCACTGCGCCGATCCCGCTCGCCTGGTTCGTCGCTTCGAAGCTTGGCCGCCCCCTCGCGGCCATTGCCATCGTGCTCACCGGCCTGCTGCTGATCCCCTACGCGCTGATCCAGCCACGGTTCTCGTTCGAGGACTTCATGGCCAAGAACTCGACCGCCCTGACCGCGGCCGAGCAGATCGACCAGGGCGTCGGCGGCGTCGCGCCGCTCTATGTCAACGTGCCGCTCGACGAAGGCATCGCCGATGTCGGCGACAAGGACTTCGAAAAGGTCAAGGTCGTCCACCAGATCGTCGAGAAGCACCTCGGCGTCAACAAGGTGATCTCGGCCGCCGCCTTCACGCACTATGCGGAATCCGGCTTTACCCGCGAGCAGATCTTCAACGCGGTCGGCGACCTGCGTGCCCGCTTCGTGACGCCCGACGGCACCCGCGCGCTGGTCACCGGGTTCATGCCGACCATCATCTCGTCCGAAGAGCTGGTCCGGCTCAAGGAAGGCATCGAGGCCGACATCAAGGCAGCCGGCATCGAAGGCGCCGAGGTCGGCGGCTTCCGAGTGATGACCACTTATGCCACCGACAATATCGTGCGCGGCCTGCAGCTCGACCTGACGCTGTCGGTGATCGTCAACCTGTTCCTCATCGGCTGGGCCTTCCGCTCGCTGCGGGTCGCCGTAGCCGCCGCCATCCCGAACCTCTTCCCGGTGCTTGGCACCGAGGCCTGGCTCTACTTCAGCGGCTCCGGGCTACAGCTCACTACGGTGCTGGCGCTGACCATCGCCTTCGGTATCGCCGTCGACGACACCACCCACTTCCTGTCGCACTATCTGCATTCGCGGCGCGAAGAAGGACGCTCGCACCTCGATGCTATTCATCACACCATGGAGCGTATTGGCGGCGCGATCATTGCCGCCACGCTGATCCTCTGCTCGGGCATGGCCATCGTTATGTTCTCGGCCCTGCCGCAAGTTGCCTTGTTTGGTACCCTGTTTGTGATAACTCTCGGCTTTGCAGTGATCGGCGATGTGTTCATTCTGCCGGCTCTGCTGGTCGCCGGGGGGCGATTCTTTCATCCGCTTGGAGGCGTTAAGAAATGAAGCTGTTCGGACCCCTGCCGCGCATCGTCGCGCTCGCTGGTCTGCTGGCCGTCACCCCCATGGCCGCGGCGCCCGTAATGGCCGCGCCGGCCGATGTGGCGCTGCTGAAATCCTATGTCGGCAGCTGGAAAGGCCGCGGCACCTTGATTGGTGCCGACAGCGAGTCCGTCGTGTGCCGCTTGACGCTCAGCGAAGGCAACTCCGAAAAGGTCAACTATTCGGGTCGCTGCACGCTGGCCGGCACCAGCCTCGCCGTCAACGGCACCCTCGCCTACAGCGACCAGAACCGTCGCTATGAGGCAGCGATGACCTCGAACGTCACCTTCTCCGGCCTCGCCGTCGGCAAGAAATCGGGCGACAGCATCGTGTTCAACCTCAAGGAACGCAACAAGGACGAAGCGGGCAACGACCTTACCGTCACCGCTGCGATCGTCCTCAAGGGTTCGGGCAAGTCGATCGGCGTCGATTTCCAGGTGGTGTTCAACGCCACCGGCGAGATGCTGAAGGCCTCGGTGCCGTTCAGCAAGTAGCGCTCACTTCGCACTAAGCGTTTCAACGGACGGTCCATGGCCGTCCGTTTGCATTTTGGTGAACGGATGAGGGACGATGCTAAGTTCCCGCTTTCGCCGATGTTAACGAGATCATGCGAGAAGATCCGGCACAGAATCCGTTCCGGAAGCCTCGCCTCATGGCCCGCCCGGCCCCCAAATCGCTGACGTGGCGCGCGGCGCTGTTCGTCGTCGCCATCTGCGCGGCGATCGTCGCGCTGGAAGGCTGGCGCGAATGGGTGGCCTATGATGCCGCCATCCAGAAGGCCGAACTCGAAACGCAGAACCTCGCCCGCTCGATGCGCCAGCACGCCGAGGATACCTACGAAATCGCCGACCAGGCCGTCTCCCTTGTCGGCTATCAGATCGAGACCGCCGGCACCGCGCCCGAGGCGCTGCAGCAGACCGAAGCCTTTATGCTGCGCACGATGCAGAGCGCCCAGCGGCTGCGCGGTATCCATGTTTACGATGCCGACGGCAACTGGATGGTCACCACCGCCGCGAACATGCCGCCGGGCGGCAACCAGGCGGCCTACAGCTATTTCCAGGATCATGCGAACTCGCCGAGCGACGCCCCGTCATTCGGCGCACCGGTGCTTGCCGCCGAGGGCGATGCCACCGTCACCACCGTCAGCCGCCGCTTCGATCGGCCGGACGGCAGTTTCGGCGGGGTGGTGGTCGCGGCAATCGACACCCGCTATTTCGCCGACGTCTATGACGGCATCGACGTGGGCGCACTCGGCACCATCAGTCTCTATGACAGTCATGGCCTGCTGCTTAGCCGCAAGCCCTACCACCCCGACCTCACCGATGAAGACCTGGGCGAAGGCGAGCTGTTCGCCCGGCCGGACCTCGCCCAGGCCTCGGGCGCCTACCACTACGATTCCGCCGTCGATGGCCATCGCCGCATCGGCGGCTATGACCGCGGGGCGCGCTACCCCATCGTCTCGGTGGTCGCGATCTCCCATGCCGAGGCGTTGGCCAGTTGGGGGCGCGGCGCCCTGCAGCGCGGCGCCATCGCCCTCGGCCTGACGCTGGGCGCAGCGCTGCTTGGCCTCAGGCTGGTCGACCAGATCCGCCGACGGCAACGCAGCGAGACGGTGCTCGAGCAGAAGGAATCGGAGTTCCGGTTATTGGCCGAAAGCGCCAGCGACCTGGTCGAGCGTTTCGACAGCGATGGCACCCGCACCTACATCTCCCCGGCCCTCGAGCGCCTGACCGGCTACAGGCCCGAGGAGATGCTGGGCAAGAACGCCTTCGAGGTGGTGAACCCGCAGGATCGGCCGTCCGTCGAGGCCGCGGCCGAGCGGCTCCGCCAAGGCGTCACCGAGCAGGAAACCGTGTCATTCCGGTTGCAGCACAAGGATGGCCGCGAGATCTGGCTCGAAACCTCGCTGCGCATCGCTGCCGAGCGCGCCGAAAAACTCTCGGTGGTCGGCGTCACCCGCGATGTCACCGAACGCAAGCACCTCGAGCTGAAGCTGGAGAGCCTCGCCCTGCGCGATGGCCTCACCGGCATCGCCAACCGCCGCGCCTTCGATACCGCGCTGACGCGCGAAGTCGCCCGCGCCCGCCGGCTCTCTACACCGTTGTCGCTGCTGATGATCGATGCGGACCGCTTCAAGCGCTTCAACGACGATCACGGTCATCTCGCCGGCGACGCGTGCCTCAAGTCGATCGCCGCCGTCGTCGCCATGGCGGCGCGCCGCCCCACCGATCTGGCTGCCCGCTATGGCGGCGAGGAACTGGCCCTGCTGCTGCCCGATACCAACGCCGACGCCGCCCGCGCCATCGCCACCGACCTTTGCCGCCAGGTGCAGGCTCTCGCCATTCCGCATGCCCGGAACCTGCCTTGGCGCGTCGCCACCATCAGCATCGGCATCGCCTCGATCGATCCGCGTGACGAAGACGCCGTCCACGACGGCTCCTGGCTGATCAGCACCGCCGACCTCGCGCTCTATGACGCCAAGGGCCAGGGCCGAAACCAGAGCGTCGCCGCTCCCACGAAGCTCCGCATGCCGCGCCTCGTCGGTTGACCGTCGTCAAACCGGCACCACCTCCTGCTATAGAGCCGGCAGCCGGCAGTTGGAGGAACTGATGAACGATCGTCCCGGGGCATCCTTCGAGAACCGCGAGGTCGTCGACCTCTATCCGTTTCGTCCGCCCTACCCCGAAGCGGTGTTCGACAAGCTGCGCGAGGTGGCGCCCCGGCACGACGCGGTGCTGGATATCGGCTGCGGCCCCGGCAAGGTCTCGCGCCCGCTGGCGCAGAGTTTCGCCCAGGTGGTTGCCGTCGACCCCTCACAGCATATGATCGCGCTGGGACAGAACCTCCCCAACGGCCGCGCGCCGAACCTTCTCTGGGTGCAAGGCTTCGCCGAAGACGCGCCGCTCGACGGCTGGCGCTTCGACCTCACTGTCGCCGCGGCTAGTATCCATTGGATGGACCATGACCGGCTGTTCCCCGATTGCTGGCGCACGCAGCACCCGGCCACGTGTTTGCGGCAGTCTCTGGTGACGAAGCCTTCGAGCCGCCGTGGGAGGCCGACTGGCAGCGCTTCCTCGGCAAATGGGTGATGGACGTCACCGGTCGTCCATTTGAAGCCGGTCGGCTGGACGCAATCGCCGGCGACTTCCACGGCCACGTCGAGGTGACCGGCCGGGAGTTCTTCACCGCGCCGTTCGGCCAGAGCGTCGAGGATTTCATCAAGTGCCAGCACTCGCGCGACACCTGGGCCTACTCGAAGCTCGGCGACCGGACGGTGGCGTTCGACAACGAACTGGCTGAACTTCTAGGGCCGCACGCCGTGGCGGGACAGCTGAGCTACACAGTGAGGACTATGGTGAGTTGGGGAAGTGTAGTGCCGAGGTAGGGCGCTGGTCGCCGAAGCCGGCAGTCGGCGGCCCTCTCCCGCTTGCGGGGGAGGGGGGACCAGCCGCAAGGCTGGTGGGAGGGGGGAGCCGCAAACACCGGCCCTGCCCGGCCACCCCCGTCAGCGCGTGCGGCACCCTGGTTCAGCGCGTGGGGCTCCCCCCTCCCACCACGCTTTCGCGTGGTCCCCCCTCCCCCGCAAGCGGGAGAGGGCGTCCCGACTGCCGGCCTCGGTGCCCCTCCAATGAAAAACGGGCCGCTCGCGCGACCCGTCTCAACTGCTCGTCCGCTGCGGCAATCGCCTCAGAACGGGATATCGTCGTCCATCGAACCGGATTCGAACGCCGGGGCCGAGCTCGGGCGGCGCTCCTGGCGGGCCGGCGGGCCACCGAAGCCGCTGGATTCGCGCGGGCTTGAGAAGCCACCGCCACCCGAAGCGCCTTCCCCGTCATTGCGGCCATCGAGCATGGTCAGGTTCGAGTTGAAGCCCTGCAGGACCACTTCAGTCGAGTATTTGTCCTGACCGGATTGGTCCTGCCACTTGCGGGTCTGCAGCTGGCCCTCGATGTAGACCTTCGCACCCTTGCGCAGATACTGCTCGGCAACGCGCACCAGACCTTCCGAGAAGATCACCACGCGGTGCCACTCGGTGCGTTCCTTGCGCTCGCCGGAATTCTTGTCGCGCCACTGTTCGGAGGTCGCGACGCTCAGGTTCACCACCTTGCCGCCACTGGGCAGGTTCCGCACCTCGGGGTCATTGCCGAGATTGCCCACCAGGATGACCTTGTTCACGCTGCCAGCCATGGCATCTTCCTTTCCAACTTTCCCGGAAACGCGCCCAGGATAAACTCCGGCGCGTATCCTACCGCTATCGTCCGCCCGGCGCGCGCGCCAAAGGGCCTTAGCCCACAGCTTCGTCGTCGCGCCGTCGTTCCTCTTATGTTCTCCTCGCGCCGCGGTTTGTCAAGCGCTCGCTGCAACGTGGCTTCACACGACGGCACTTGACCGACTCTCTCGTTGTTCCTCTTATGTTCACGTGAAGTTTGAAGACAGCCGTGCACCGCCGTGGTGACAGCAACCATTGCGGCGTGGTTAAGTTGCAAGTCGGGCGCCGGCTACCCAGATGTGCGGCCTAGCCCCTCTTTTTTGAAACCCTGACACGATTTGGCACAAAGCGGCACTATGGTCGCTCGCCTTCGTCAAGTGGAAGTCTTTGATGGCCGACAGACCTAACCCGAACCGCGATCTCGTCATCAGGGGCGCCAAGGAACACAACCTCAAGAACATCGACCTGAGGTTGCCGCGCGACAGCCTCATCGTGATGACGGGGTTATCAGGCTCGGGCAAGTCGTCGCTGGCGTTCGACACCATCTATGCCGAGGGCCAGCGTCGCTATGTCGAGTCGTTGAGCGCCTATGCGCGCCAGTTCCTCGAGATGATGCAGAAGCCCGACGTCGAGCAGATCGACGGCCTCTCGCCTGCCATTTCGATCGAGCAGAAGACCACCTCGCGCAACCCGCGTTCGACCGTCGGCACGGTCACCGAGATTTACGACTATCTGCGTCTGTTGTTCGCGCGCGTCGGCATCCCCTATTCGCCGGTCACCGGCTTGCCGATTCAGAGCCAGACGGTCAGCCAGATGGTCGATATCGTCATGGCGCAACCGCCGGAAACCCGGCTCTATCTGCTGGCGCCGATCGCCCGCGGCCGCAAGGGCGAGTACAAACGCGAACTCAACGACCTGATGCGCAAGGGCTTCCAGCGCGTCAAGATCGATGGCGAGTTCCACGACATCGAGGACGCGCCCAACCTCGACAAGAAGATCAAGCACGACGTCGAAGTGGTTGTCGATCGCCTGGTCGTCGGACCCGACATAGCCAGCCGGCTGGCCGAGAGCTTCGAGACCGCGCTGAAGCTTGCCGACGGCATCGCCTTCGCCGAGTTCGCCGATGAACTGGACGAGAACGGTGCCCCCAAGCGGCTGATCTTCTCGGAAAAGTTCGCCGACCCGATCTCCGGCTTCACCATCCCCGAGATCGAGCCGCGGCTGTTCTCGTTCAACAACCCGTTCGGCGCCTGTCCGGTCTGCGATGGCCTCGGCACCGAGCAGAAGATCGATCCGAACCTTATCGTTCCCGATGTCAGCCTTTCGCTGCGCGACGGCGCCATCCTGCCATGGTCGAAGACCAGCGCCCCCTACTATCTGCAGACCTTGCAGGCAGTAGCCAAGCACTATGGTGCGTCCACTGGTACTGCCTGGGAGGAGCTGTCCTTCGAGGTGCAGCACGCCATCCTGTTCGGCACCGGCAACACCGCCATCAACTTCGTCTATGACGATGGCCTCCGCACCTACAAATCGACCAAGCCGTTCGAAGGCGTGATCGGCAACCTCGAGCGGCGCTACAAGGAGACCGAGAGCGCCGGCATGCGCGAGGAGATCGAGAAGTACATGTCGCAGGCGCCCTGCGTCGCCTGCAACGGCTACCGCCTGAAGCCCGAAGCTTTGGCGGTGAAGATCGATGGTCTGCACATCGCACAGGTCAGCGAGAAGTCGATCAAGGCGGCGGCCGAGTGGTTCACCACCCTGCCCGCCAAGCTCAGCGAGCAGCAGAACAAGATCGGCGAGCGCATCTTCAAGGAGATCCGCGAGCGCCTGGGCTTCCTCAACGATGTCGGCCTCGACTACCTGACGCTGGCCCGCAATTCCGGTTCGCTGTCTGGCGGCGAGAGCCAGCGCATTCGCCTTGCCAGCCAGATCGGTTCGGGCCTCACCGGCGTGCTCTACGTGCTTGACGAGCCCTCGATCGGCCTGCACCAGCGCGACAATGCGCGGCTGCTCGAAACGCTGCAGCGGCTGCGCGACATCGGCAACACCGTGATCGTCGTCGAGCACGACGAGGACGCCATCCTGCTTGCTGACTACGTCGTGGATATCGGCCCGGGCGCCGGCGTCAACGGCGGCCATATCGTCGCCGAAGGCACGCCGCAGCAGGTGATCAGCAACCCCAAAAGCATCACCGGCCAATACCTCTCGGGCGCGCTGAGCATCCCGATGCCGATCGAACGGCGGAAGCAGAGTAAAACCAAGAAGCTGCATATCGACGGGGCGACCGGCAACAACCTGAAGAACGTCTCGGTCGACGTGCCGCTGGGCAATTTCGTGGCCATTACCGGCGTCTCCGGCGGCGGCAAGTCGACGCTGATGATCGACACCATGTACCAGGCGATCGCCCGCCGGCTGAACGGGGCGCGCGTCAACCCGGCGCCCCACAACCACCTCACCGGCCTCGAGCACCTCGACAAGGTGATCGACATCGACCAGTCGCCGATCGGCCGCACCCCGCGCTCCAACCCCGCCACCTATACCGGTGCCTTCGGCCCGATGCGCGAGTGGTTCGCCGGCCTGCCGGAAGCCAAGGCGCGCGGCTACGGCCCGGGCCGTTTCTCGTTCAACGTCAAGGGCGGCCGCTGCGAGAAATGCGAAGGCGACGGCGTCATCAAGATCGAGATGCACTTCCTGCCCGATGTCTATGTCACCTGCGAAGTGTGCAAGGGCCATCGCTACAATCGCGAGACGCTCGAAGTGCAGTTCAAGGGCAAGTCCATCGCCGACGTGCTCGACATGACCATCGACGAGGCGGTGGAGTTCTTCGCCGCGGTGCCCTCGATCCGCGAAAAATTCCTCACCCTGCAACGCGTCGGGCTGGGTTACGTCAAGGTCGGCCAGCCGGCGACGACGCTGTCGGGCGGCGAGGCGCAGCGCGTCAAGCTGAGTAAGGAGCTCAGCCGCCGTGCCACCGGCCGCACCCTCTACATGCTCGACGAGCCGACAACCGGGTTGCATTTCCACGACATCGCGAAGCTCCTTGAAGTGCTGCATGAGCTGGTCGACACCGGCAACACCGTGGTGGTGATCGAGCACAACCTCGAAGTCATCAAGACCGCCGACTGGGTCATCGACATGGGCCCCGAAGGCGGCGATGGTGGCGGCGAAGTGGTCGGCATCGGCACCCCCGAGGATATTGCCGCCAACCCGCGCTCGCACACCGGCCGCTTCCTCAAGGACGTGATGGAACGCCGCCCGCAGCGGACGGCCGCGGAGTAAGTCATGCAACGAGGCGGATGCAGCCTTGCGGCGCTCCGCCTCGCCTGATCTGCTGAGGCATTGCTTCGGCTTACCAGGACTATTCCGTGTCTCAGCCCCTCCCCATATTCGACGGCCACAACGACGCGCTGCTGCGCCTGTTCAACTCCACCGCAGCCGATCCGGTCGCCGGCTTTCTTGCCGGTGGCGAGGACGGGCATATCGACCTGCCCAAAGCCCATGCCGGGCACCTCGCCGGCGGGCTTTTCGCAGTCTTCTGCCCCTCGCCGGAAAAGATCGACTTCGGAGCCCTGCGCGCTGCCGGCGGCGAAGTACCGATGCCGCCGCCGCTCGCCATGGATGCGGCTCGCGCCAGTGCAGTGCGGATGATCTCGCTGCTGTTCCAGCTCGAGCATGCCTCCGCCGGTCAGTTTGCCGTATGCCGCAGTGCGGGCGATATCCGCGCCGCCATGGGGCGCGGCGCGCTCGCCGCGGTGCTCCACATCGAGGGCGTCGAGTGCATCGATCCCGAACTCGATTTCCTTGAAGTGCTCTATGCGGCCGGCCTGCGCTCGCTCGGTCCGGTGTGGAGCCGCAACAACGCTTTCGGCTACGGCGTGCCGTTCCGCTTCCCGGGTTCGCCCGATATCGGCCTTGGGCTCACCGAGGCCGGCAAGCGCCTGGTGGCGGCCTGCAATCGCCTCGGCGTGCTGATCGACCTGTCGCACCTCAATGAGCGCGGCTTCTGGGACGTAGCGAAGTTGTCGAACGCCCCGCTCGTTGCCACTCACTCCAACGCCCATGCCCTGTGCCCGACACCGCGCAATCTCACCGACGACCAGTTGCGCGCCATCCGAGACAGCAACGGCATGGTTGGGCTGAACTTCGCTACCGGCTTCTTGCGGCCCGATGGTCAGATGAACCCCAATACCGATATCGAGCTGATGGTTCGCCATCTCGACCACCTGATCGAGATTGCCGGCGACACTCATGTCGGCATTGGCTCGGATTTCGACGGTGCCATGATCCCGTCGACCATCGGCTCGGCTGCCGACCTGCCCGTGCTGGTCGAAGCGCTGGAGCGCCACGGCTATGACCGCCCGCTGCTCGAGCGCCTGGGTACCGGCAACTGGCTATCCTTGCTCGAACGCACCATCGGCTGACTACAGCCCCGATCCCTGTCCTTTGCGGCGCCGGCCGGGCGGCCGGCGCTCTTGCGCTAAATCTGTGACAGTCGCGTGAAATTGCCATGCACCTGATGCATGCCGGCACTGAGAACTCGCTGCAGGTGCTTTCGCGCAAATCGGCTCATGCTGAATGTGTGGTGATCCGCAAAAGGAGAACGCCATGTTTGTTCGTGCCGTCTGGCGCCATAAGCGACTGGTCGACATCAGACAGACCTTGCGGGAGCTGGACGTCCCCACAACTCGCGATGCTCTGGGGATTGCGGGACCCGACTTCCAGAAGATGACCCGCGGACTGTTCGACCGCTAGCCCTTCATCTGTCGCTAACCATTCGAGAATGGCCGCCGTGTGCCCGGCGGCCATTTTCTTGCCCGCGGACCGCCGCCAGTCTGAATCGCAAATGAACGTGAGCAGTTAATGCCATGCACCAGACGCATAACGGTTCTGATGCATCTCCATCTGCTCGTTCCCAACGAACGAGCCTATCTATGTCCTCGTAAACGAAAGGAGACTTCAAATGGGTATTCGCACTACGCTGAAGAAGTGGGCCGCCTACCAGCAGACCGTCCGTGAGCTCAACGCTCTCGACACCCGTCAGCTGAGCGATCTCGGCATCACTCGCACCGACATCCAGCGCATCGCCCGCGACCATGCGCGCACCATCTAACGGTACGCGCTCTGGTTCGTGTTCGACGCCGGCATCTTAGAACGCTCGCTTCCTGATAGAAGCGGGCGTTCAGCCTTTCTGGGGATCCGTTTTGGCTAGAACGCCAGCCGCCCCAGCAGTTCTTCATATGACACGTTGATCGCCCTACGGAACGCCGCGCGCTCGTTGAGCCTGGCGTGCCAGACCTCGACATGCGGCAGCGACGGCCGCTCGATCTGCATGGTTGACCAGCGGAACAGCGCCGCACCGGCAACGATATCGGCGTAGCTCAGCTCGCTTCCGCCCAAGTACGGCGCCTCGCCCAGTCGCGCTTCCAGCATGCGGAAGCACTTGATCGAAGCCGCGAGCGCCTTGTCGATCGCCGCGGCGTCCTGCTGCGGCACCGGCGTTCGGACCTTCAGCCAGAACAGCCCGATCCAGGCCGGCTGGAACGTCGTCGCCGTCCAGTCCGTCCATTGATCCACCACAGCACGGTCCCGCGCCTCCATCGGAAACAGCAGTCCGCTGCCATACTCGGCGCTGAGATAGCGGACGATGGCGTGGCTCTCCCAGATGGTCAGCTTGCCGTCGCGCAGCGTCGGCACCAGCCCGTTGGGGTTCATCGCCAGGTATTCCGGTGCGTCAGTGCCACCGAAGGTGCCGCCCAGCGGCACGTGCTCGTAGGGCAGTTCCAGCTCCTCCAGCGCCCAGACGACCTTTTGGACGTTCGCCGAGCTCAAGCGCCCCCAAAGCGTAATGGTCATGCCGGCCTCCCTGTTCGGGCGACATTGCTACCCATCGCCCCGGTCATGCGCAACCGCCCGCACGGGTAGTTGCGTGTGGCGGAAGCGATGCTAGCGTGCCGTCGGTTCGCACTGGGAATCCACCATGGCCGAGCAGGCATCGCCCTTTATCACCCGTCCGCCCATGCCCGGCGCCGAAGCTCAGGCGGCGTTCGACGCGCTGTTCGATCGCGCCGTCGCCGCGGGCTCCAATGCCCTGATCGACTACTACCTGCCCTGGCCGCGCTGGCAGTTCATCAGCCACATCGTCGAATCCAGGGCGCTGATTGCGCATGGCTCACAGAATGGCGAAATCGAGCAGTTCGAACCGCGCCAGTCGCACGACGCGCATCCGTTCGGCAATCGCAAGGCGGTCTACGGCGCCTCGGACGGACTCTGGTCGATGTACTACGCCATCCTCGATCGCGCCGCCCACCCGATGCTGCTGGTCAATGCAGCGGCGCGGACCGAGCGTGATGACGGCTCGCTCGGCGATCCGTTCTACTTCTTCTCGATCAGCCGGCCGGCGCTCGACGCCCGCGCCTTCCGCCCCGGCACGCTCTACCTACTGCCCCGCGCCAGCTTCGAGCAGATGCCGCCGCTCACCGTGGGCGGGCAGCGCACCCATTTGCCGCAATGGGCAAGCCTCAAGGCCGTCACCCCGCTTGCTCGTATCGCCGTCGCCCCCGAGGATTTTCCATTCCTCGCCCAGATTCGTGGCCATGACGATGCGCATATCCTCGAACGCGCCGAATCCGACCCCGACGGCTTCCCCTGGCTCGGATAGCCCACGCCATTGCTCGGGCGGGCTGGGCTTGCTATCTGGCGGCCATGTCAAAACACCATGAACCCATCCACGTCATCGGCGGCGGGCTTGCCGGCTCGGAAGCTGCCTGGCAGGCTGCCGAGGCGGGTGCCAAGGTGGTGCTGCACGAGATGCGCCCTACCCTCAAGACCGATGCGCACCAGACCGAAGGCTTTGCCGAGCTGGTCTGCTCCAATAGCTTCCGCTCCGACGATCACCAGCACAACGCCGTGGGCCTGCTGCATGAAGAGATGCGCCGCTGCAACTCGCTGATCATGCGCGCCGCCGACGCGCACAAGCTGCCGGCCGGTGGGGCGCTGGCGGTCGACCGCGATGCCTTCTCCGACGCGGTTACCATCGCCATTAACAGCCATCCCAACATCTCGATCGAGCGTGGCGAAGTCGCCGGCCTGCCGCCCGACGACTGGCAGAACGTCGTCGTCGCCACTGGGCCCTTGACCTCCCCTGCCCTCGCCGCTGCGATCCAGCAGCTGACCGGCGAGGATTCGCTCGCCTTCTTCGACGCCATCGCGCCGATCGTCCACTACGAGTCGATCAATCACGACATCGTCTGGGCCCAGTCGCGCTACGACAAGGTCGGGCCGATGGGCAACGGGCAGGATTACCTCAACTGTCCGATGGACGAAGCGCAGTACAACGCCTTCGTCGATGCGCTGGTCAGCGCGCCCCTGCATGAGTTCAAGGATTGGGAGAAGGTGCCGTACTTCGACGGGTGCCTGCCGATCGAAGTGATGGCCGAGCGCGGCCGCGACACGCTGCGCTGGGGCCCGATGAAACCGGTTGGCCTCACCAACCCGCGCAACCCGACGGTCAAGGCGCACGCCATCGTGCAGCTCCGCCAGGACAATGCGTTGGGCACGCTGTGGAACATGGTCGGCTTCCAGACCAAGATGCGCTACGGCATCCAGGCCGAAATCTTCCGCATGATCCCCGGCCTCGAGAACGCCCAGTTCGCCCGGCTCGGCGGGCTGCACCGCAACACCTTCCTCAACTCGCCCAAGGTGCTGGGGCCAGACCTCAAGCTCAAGGCGATGCCGCGGCTGCGCTTTGCCGGCCAGGTCACCGGCGTCGAGGGCTATGTCGAGAGCGCCGCCGTCGGCCTGATGGCCGGCCGCATGGCCGCCGCCGACGCGCGCGGCGAGCAACTGGCGATCCCGCCCGCGACTACCGCAATGGGCTCGCTGATCAACCACATCACCGGCGGCCATCTCGAGGCTGAAGCCTATTCCGGCGCCCGCAGCTTTCAGCCGATGAACGTCAATTTCGGCCTGTTTCCGCCGGTTTCGATATCGAAGCCCGAAGGCCATGTCGGCCGCTGGAAATCCACCGAGAAGACCATCGCCAAGAAAGAGGCGATTACCTCCCGGGCGCTCGACGACATCATGGCGTGGGCTTGAGGGGATAGGGCTGCAACCGGGCCTGGCGAAGACCCGGATGTGCCAGTTAGGCGCAGCATTCCGTGGCATGTCGTGATGAGCCGGTGGCTAACCCCTCACCCGTTTCGCGCTTTGCGCGATCGACTCTCTCCCCGACGGGGAGAGGAATGGTGCCCTGCAGCGGCGCTGGTGGATTCTTCTCCCCGTCGGGGTCGCGGGACGAGGGCGTAGCGCTCGCCCGGAGGTGGCCCGCAGGGCCGGATGAGGGGAAAGCCACGATGCTGCATGGTGCAGCCGGCAACCTACTCCGCCACCTCCGAGAACAGCTGACCATCAAGGCTGCCGAGCACCTTGGGGCCCGCATTGTTCTCGCCGCGATCAAAGCTCGCTGACTGCAGCACCAGCCGGTAGCTCCGGCCCGCCACCACGAAATCGATCCACGGCTCAACCAGGAAACTGCTGTTCTGCTGGGCCAGCCAGGCCGTGAGATCGAGCGGCTGCAGATCCTCGTCGATGCTGCCGGCAGCGCCGACCCGGATGTCGCCGCCCGTCATGGTGAAGCGCAGCGGCGGCAAGGCAATTGCCGTGTCGCCATAGAGCCCCACCGGGCGGATCAGGTACGGCGTCGCGGTGACCTCGACCGGAGCCCCGTCGAAGTCGCGGAACAGCGTGGCGTAGCGAACGGCGCCATCCGTCGAAGGCTGGCTGATCCCCAGCGCCTCCAGCACCACATATGAACCATCCAGCGCCGGGTCCCACGTCACGCCATACTTGCCCATCACCTCACGCACGGCGCGCTGCCCTTCACGCGAGCCGGTGAGGTAGTCGATGATGCCGCGCGCCTCGGCGATCTCCTCGGCGTTCCAGTCGCCGCGCGGCGGACTGGCGGATCTGTCGGCGCCGGCGTTCATCACCAGCGTATCGAGCCGCAGCGCTTGGGTGCTCTGCGAGAGATAGCTGTAGTTCCACGGCCCCACCGACAGCAGCAGCAGGATCGCACCGGCCAGCCCCGGGATCAGCCGGATGTCGCCCCGCCCGATGATGAACACCAGCGCCAGGACTGCCGCCCATACGCCGCCGGCCAGCAGCAGGATGCGTTCGGCGGTCAGCCCATAGGCATCCACCCGGACCCACACCGCGACGAAGAACAAGGCCAGCGGTGCCAGCGTCAACCAGAACCACCAGGCGCGGAACAGCCGCACCAGCGGCCGCGAGCGCATGAAGGCGGGATGGACGATCAGCCAGGTCGCCGCGCCGGTGACTACGAACCCCAGCACCATCCAGCCGATCATTCCCGGTGGCAGTTTCTGGGTGATGGCGATCTGCCCCGCATAGGCGAGCAGGATCAACGCATAGATCACCAGCAGCGGCACCAGGATGAACTGGCCGATGAAACCGATCGACAGCGGCAGGAAGTCAACGCGCTCGAGCTCCCCCGCCCGGTAGGCCGAGAGCCTCGGCAGCGTCGCCAGCCAGTAGACCGGGGCGAGGAACAGCCCGACAAACGGCAGCACGATGTTGTAGAAGATCTGCCCGGTCTCAAGCCCGAACAGGATGGATAGCGAGCGCTCGATCGCCGCGGTGCCGAGCCCGATGATCAGCGCCGCGGCAGCCGCGATCACTGCGGTGGCGAACGCCTGCTGGTTGATCCACCAGAAGCGATCCTGCTGCTCGGCCCGCGGCGCCCCGCGTTCGACCCGTGTGAATGGCGACACCGACAGCCAGAGCAGCGATATCGCCGGCAACGCCCACGGCACGACCCAGGCTGTATCGGTCACCTGGAAAACACCAATGGCCGCCAGCGGCAGCGCATAAGTCAGCAGCAGGCCGGCAAGCCGCGCGCTCGGTCGGCTCTCGCTGAAATAGACGCCGGCCACCGCCAGCACGGCGCCGGTCGCGAGCCCCGCCGCAGCGCGTATCCACGACTCATGCTGCAGCCAGCTGATGTTGTTGAGCGCGCCGATGACAACAAGCGTGTTGGCGAGCGCCAGGAGGATGGCAAACGGGAACCGCTGGCCGGTGAGCAGGAAATCCGGAGCCTGCTTCTCCAACCACGCCGAAAAGCCCATGCTGCCTCATCCCCCCCGCAAAGCTATGCCTGCGGTGCCATGATGGCGATTCTCCGGCCGGCTGTCAGTGCCGTCACGCGAGACGCGCGGACCACCACCACATGGCGAGGATCTTGCGCCAGTCCGCTGACGCGGCAGTGGCGGCAAACGGCGTGCGGCTGCGGGCGGTCTGGCGCAGCTCGGGCCCGAGCAAAGCCGCCGAGGCGAAGGCCGGCCGCAGCTGCCTGGGCAGCGCCGCGATGGCCCGCTGTGCCTTGTCCAGATGCTCCACTGCAAGATCGCTGATCTGGCCGAGCGCCGCGAACAACCCCTCGCTTTGCTGCCCGGCGAGAATCTCTCCGTCGCTAACGCCATTGGCCGCAAAGATGTTCATCGGCAGGAAAATCCGTCCCTGCGAGGCGTTGAAGCCGAAAGCGCGGAGGTGCCCCGCCAACGCATGGGCGACGCCGAGGTGTCCGGCCGCGTCGCCGGTCTCGACTTCGGTGCCGCCGTTCAGCACCATGGCGGCGAGCTGGTACAGCACCGAGACGGTTTCCCCCGCATAGCCCTCGAAGCTCACGACGTCGGGCATCGGGTCCTGGTAGAGGTCGAAGCGCCGCGCCGCCACCAGCCGGAGCAGCGGGCCGCTCGGCAGGTCGTATTTTTCGATGGCATCGAACAGCGCTGCCGCCAGCGGGTTCTGGCGCACATTGCCGTGCCCCGTCCCTTTCAGCGCATCGGCCCACCATTGCAGCCGGATTTCTCCGGCCGTCGGCTCGCGCGCCCGATCACGGATCGACGCGACGTCGGCACTGAAGGCATAGAGCGCCTGGATCGCCGCCCGCTCCGGCTCCTTGAGCAGCAGCGTTGCGAAGTACCTGTCGCGGTCGGCGTCGCGCAGGAAACTCGCGACGTACCAGGCATCCCCGCTCATCGGGCGTTCTCGACCGCCAGCAGCGCCGCGCCCACGGCGCGGTCCTCGGCCAGCAGCACATTGTAAGTGCGGACGGCGCCACCGGTGGCGATCGCCTCGACGATCACCCGGCGCTCCTTCAGCGCGGCGCGCACCGCGGGATCGAGCCCGGCGATATCGCCTCCGAGCCCAATCAGCAGCACATCGAGCTGATCGGCGGCCTCCAGCACCGGTGCCAGGCTTTCAACCGTCACCTCCGCGGGAAGCGTCGCCTCCCAGGCGAACATGCCGCCGGGGAGACAGAGCAACGAGCCGCGATGCGACAGCCCGGCGAAGCGAAAGCCGCCATTGCCGTAGGCGTCGATGGGGACCTGCCGGGGATAGAACCCCTCCCCGCGCTCAACCATCTAGAGCTGTCCGAGTTCTGACTGCGTCAGAACGTCGGCTCTAGATGCCTTCTTGCGCATGATCTCATCCGAAAACCGGATGCCACTTTTCGGGATCATGCGTGATCAAACCGCGGCGCCGTCGGCGCGCTTGTTCGCCTTGGCTTTCTTTTCCTTCTCTTCTTCCATCTCGCTGCGCGGCTTCAGCCCGAAATAGATCAGGATCGGGCCGCCGATGAAGATCGAGGAATACATGCCGAAGATCGAGCCGAAGGTCATGGCGATGGTGAAGCCGCGGATCGACTCGCCCCCGAAGAACACCAGCGGGAACAGTGCCAGCAGCACGGTGAACTGCGTCAACGAGGTACGAACGATGGTCTGGTTGATCGAGAGATTGATGATCTCGGGCACCGACATCTTCTTGTATTTTCGTAAGTTTTCTCGAACGCGGTCGGAAATCACCACGGTTTCGTTGAGCGACAGACCGACCAATGTCAGCACCGCCGCGATCGATGAGAGGTTGAACTCCAACCCGGTTATCGAGAACAGTCCGACGGTCATGATCACGTCGTGCAGCGTCGTCGTTACGGCCGCAAGGCCGAACTGCCACTCGAAGCGGAACCAAACATAGATCAGGATTGCGACCAGCGTCACCAGCACCGCTATGGTGCCGTTGAAGGCCAGCTCGCCCGACACCGTGCCGCTCACCGCTTCGGTGCGGCGCACCTCATAGTTCTCGGTGGCCAGCGTCTTGGTGACTTCCTGCACCGCCACCTGCTGGGCGGCGTCACCACCCTCCTGCAGCTGGATGCGAACCAGCAGATCCTGCGGCGTGCCAAAACTCTGCACCTGGACTTCGCCAAGGTGCAGCGTTTCGAGCAGTTCGCGAACCCGGGCCGGGTCGGCGTCGCCCTCCGCCGTGTGCTGCACCTCGATGGCCGAGCCGCCGACAAAGTCGATGCCGAGGTTGAAGCCCTTGAAATAGGCCGTGCCGATGGCGAGGACCGTCAAGACGACAGACAGAATGATCGCAGCGCGCGACATCTTCATGAAGTCGATCTTGGTGCCATCGGGGATGAACCGGAAATGCTGGATCTTCAGCGTCTTCGGGCGCTTCCAGTGGTACCAGATACCGATGAAGAAGCGCGTCACCGTATAGGCGGTGAACAGCGAGGTCAGGATGCCCAGCCCCAGCGTCACGGCAAAGCCCTGGATCGGACCCGAGCCGAGGAAGTAGAGCACGATCGCCGCGATCAACTGCGTCAGGTGGGAATCGATGATCGTGCCCCAGGCGCGGTGGAAGCCCGCATCCAGTGCCGCAAGGATCGATTTGCCCGCCCGCTGCTCCTCGCGCATGCGCTCGTAGATCAGGACGTTGGCGTCCACGGCCACGCCGATGGTGAGCACGATACCGGCGATGCCGGGCAGCGTCAGCGTCGCGCCGATAGCCGAGAGCGACCCCAGGATCAGGAAGATATTGAGCACCAGCGCCACGTTGGCGAACACACCGAACAGGCCATAGGCGATGACCATGAAGGCCAGCACCAGCACCGAGGCCACCGCCCCGGCGGTGATGCCGGCGCGGATCGAGTCGGCACCAAGGCTGGGGCCAACCGAGCGCTCTTCGACCACGTCGAGGCTGGCCGGCAGGGCGCCGGCGCGCAGCAGCACCGCGAGGTCGCTGGCGGTCTGTGGCGTGAAGTTGCCGCTGATCTGGCCCGAACCACCGGTGATCGGCTGCTGGATGACCGGCGCGGTGATCACCTGGTTGTCGAGCACGATCGCGAAGCGCTTGCCGACATTCTTGGAGGTGATTTCACCAAAGGTGATGGCGCCGCGGGTGTCGAACTGGAAGCTCACTACCGAGCGAGAGGTCTGCTGGTCGAAACCGGGCTGCGCATTGGTCAGTGATTCACCGCCGAGTTCGATGTTCTCGTTCAGCAACTCGTTGCCGCCATCGGCGCTCGGCAGGATGAAATAGCCCGAAGGGATACCCTGCGCTTCGGCCTGCGCCGCGGTCATCGAGGGGTGGACCAGGTGGAAGGTGAGGCGCGCCGTCTGCTGGACGATCTTCTTCAGCCGCTCGGAATCCTCAAAGCCCGGCACCTGCAGCAGCACACGGTCCTGCCCCTGGCGCTGGATCGTCGGCTCGGTGGTACCCACCTCGTCGACGCGGTTGCGGATCACTTCCATCGATTGCGCGACGAGCGACGACATGCGCTCCTTGACGCCGTCGGCGGTCAGCGACACCACGATCTTGCCATCCGGCGTCTCGGAGAAGGCCAGTTCCGGCACGCCGCCGACGCCAAAACTGCTCGACACGTTGTTCTGCAGCTTCTGCACCGCCGTCATCGCGGCGGCCTTTTGCGTCGGATCGGTCAATTCGATGGTGATCGAATCCGCACCGGTAGTGATCAGGTTGCCGATGCCATTGTCGTTGGCCAGCGCCGAACGCACATCGCGGCGCAGCGTTTTGATCCGCTCGGTGATGATCGACTCGCGGTTGACCTGCAGCAAGAGGTGTGAGCCGCCCTGCAGGTCGAGACCGAGCACCACGGTCTGCTTGGGCAGGAAACCCGGCCAGGCGGCGAGGATATCCTTGGGCAGGAAGCTCGGGATGGTGAACAGGATGCCAAGTATCGCAACGATGACGATGATGGCTGACCGGATTGGCGATGACTGCATGGTCGGAACTTGGGTCCTGTATGGCGCCCCTTGGGGACAGCAAGCTGCCCCCGGGAGCAACAAGCTGCGCTGGAGCAAGCGGAGCCCAGTGGCTCCGCGTCTATGTCAGAAATGCGTCAGCCGGCCCATTTGCCGGGCCGGCTGAAATTTAGGTGGCTCAGGAAGCCTTGTTGTCGTTGACCGGCGCCGACTTGGAGCGGACATCCGAGATACCGCCGCGCGTGACCCTGACGCGGGTCCCCTGGGCGATTTCGACCTCGAGGTCTTCGCCGTCGACCGCCTTGGTGACCTTGCCGACCAGACCACCCGAGGTCACCACGGTGTCGCCACGGCTGATCGCCGACAGCATCGCCTGGTGCGCCTTCATGCGCTTCTGCTGCGGACGGAAGATCAGCAGCCAGAAGATCACGACCAGCAGCAGGATCGGGGCGAACTGGATCAGCAGATCACCGGCGCCCATCGAGGGGGCAGCGCCTGCGGCTTGCGCGAAGGCGGGGGTCACGAACATTAAGTAGCTCCTTGCATAGTGGCTGTCGGCACGACGGATGGCCGTTGTTGACCCATATAGGGCCGGTCTCCGGCGCTGGACAGTCCAACCCGGCAAAAATCGGCCGGAATATAGAGGCCGTGCACAAGGATTGCAAAGCCAATCGGGCTGCGTCAAAACGGGGGCGTACCCGGGAGTTCGCCCATATGACCACCGACTATTCCGCCGACATCGCGGCGGCCCTCGCCCGCATCGCCGATGCGCTCGACGCCATGAAGCCCGCTGCCGGCGCTGCGGCCCCTGCCCTGACCGACGCCGATGCCTATCACTGGGACGCTGCGGCAGATGCGCTCATGCCGGTACCGAAGGTGTCGCGGGTGCCGCTCGCCATGCTCAAGGGCATCGACGACGTACGCGAGATCCTGCTGCAGAACAGCCTGCAATTCGCCCGGGGTTATGCCGCCAACAACGCCCTGCTGTGGGGCGCCCGCGGCATGGGCAAAAGCTCGCTGGTCAAAGCCGTACACGCCCATATCAACGGGTCGGACGAAGCCGGCATCAGGCGGCTTATCCTCATCGAGATCGCCCGCGAGGATATCGAGGCCCTGCCCCGGCTGATGCGCCTCATTGCGAAGGAAGAGACAGCCCGCTTCATCGTGTTCTGCGACGACTTGAGCTTTGACAAGGATGAGACCAGCTACAAATCGCTGAAGACCATCCTCGACGGCGGCCTCGAGGGCCGGCCGGAGAACGTGCTGTTCTACGCCACCTCCAACCGCCGCCACCTGATGCCGCGCGATATGGTCGAAAATGAGCGCTCGACTGCCATCACCCCCGGCGAAGCCGTCGACGAGAAGGTGTCGCTTTCCGATCGCTTCGGCCTCTGGCTCGGCTTCCACAACTGCGACCAGCCGACATATCTCGCGATGATCCGCGGCTATTGCGACGAGTATGGCCTCGTGGTCGACGACGAAACGCTGCGCGCCCGCGCCGTCGAGTGGTCGATGACCCGCGGCGCCCGCTCTGGCCGTGTCGCCATCCAGTTCGTCCGCGCGCTCGCCGGCGAGCAGGGCAAGGCGATCTAGGACGGTGAATGGTGAATGGTGAATGGTGAAACGGATCGTCGATCGAGCGTGGTCCTGCAAGCGAGTTCCATTCACCACTCACAATTCACCATTCACCATTCACGAAATCCATAAGCACTGCCACGTACTCATCTAAGCACGTCCACGCCATCCCACGCGCAGATGTTGCCAGTACGCCGTTTCCGCATTGCTCACAGGAATTCCACTTATCTTGCGTATACTTACCTCTATTTGACTAGTCTCATATTCCGTGGTCTCGGGCGTAAGTCGTCGAGCGCCTGACATGACCGGCCGAGAGCGTCCTGCCCAGGAGGGTGGCGGCCACTTGTGGGGTACTCGAATGCCTAGGCAACGTGACAGCCAACTGCACGGCGCGTCGCCACTTCGTGGTTTGCGCCAGTTTGCCGGCGACCACGGCGGCGCCTCCGCCGTCGAATTCGCCATTATCGCTCCGGTCTTCATCCTGATGATCGTCGGCGTCCTCGCCTACGGCATCTATTTCGGCGCTGCCAGCTCGGTGCAGCAGATCGCTGCCGACGCCGCCCGCACCTCGATTGCCGGCCTCAGCGCCACCGAGCGCAATACCCTGGTTACGGCATTCATCGAGAACAATGCCGGTGCCTATGTCTTCATCGACCCCGACGAGGTGGATTTCGCCATCGGCGACGATGCCACCGATCCTAACCAGTACAGGGTCACCGTCACCTACGACGCGTCGCAATTGCCGATCTGGGGGCTGCCAGTGCCGATGCCGGGCAAGCTCATCAGCTACACCTCGACCATCCGGATCGGTGGCACATGAATCTCCTCTATCGCTTCCTGGGCGAGGAGCGCGGCAACGTCGCAGTGATGTTCGCGGTGATCCTGCCCGTCGTGATGCTCGCCGGCGCCTTCGCCGTCGACGAAGGCTCGCTCTATCTTGAGCGGCGGCAGGCGCAATCGGTTGCGGACCTCGCTGCCATCGCCGCGGCGACCGACCCAAGCAAGGCGCTTGAAACCGCCTTCAAGACTTTCCAGGCCAACGGGCTGATCGGCGCTTCCCTCAGCATCGACGATCCCTCGATCCAGATCCGCTCGACGCGCCCCGTTCAGGTGGTCACCGGCCACTACAAGGCAGCGCCGGAGCTGGCGGTGTCGGCACGTTTCTCGCCCGGCGGCACGCCACCCAACGCGGTCCATGTGACCTATCGCAGGACCGGTACGCTGTGGCTCGCGCGGCCCTGGCAGGCGCCGCCCGAAATCTCCGTCGCAGCGCTGGCGACGGCCGACCCGCAAGCGGCCTTCTCGGTGGGCTCCCGCCTCGCCTCGCTCAATGGCGGCGTCGCCAACGCTCTGCTCAAGAGCCTGCTCGGCACCTCCGCGACACTCGATGTGATGAGCTACAATGCGCTGCTCGATGCCAAGGTCGATCTGCTCGATTTCCTCGACGCGCTGAACCAGAGCCTGAGCCTCTCGGCCGCCACCTATGGCGACGTGCTCGAGGCCTCGGCCAGCCGCGGCGCCAGCGCCGCCGCCCTGGCCACCGTGCTCACCGGCACCGCCAAGACCGCCGCTACGACGCTCTCCACCACCATTGCCGATACCGGCACCATCCCGCTGCTCAAGCTGCTCGATATCGGCTCGCTCTCGACCCTGCCGGTAGGGAGCGAGTCCGGCTACTTCGCCGGCCTCTCGGCGCTCGAGCTGCTCAATGCAGCGGCGGTGATCGCCGGCAACGGCCATCAGATCGATCTCGATGTCGGCGTCAGCCTGCCCGGCCTCACCAGCATCACCCTCAACGTCGCCATCGGCGAGCCGCCGCAGCATGCCTGGTATCGCGTCGGTGAGAAGGGCGCCGTCGCCCGCACCGCGCAGACCCGGCTCAAGCTCACGGTCAAGCTGCTCGGCAGCCCGGTGTTGCTCGGTGCCAGCGTCACGCTGCCGATCTATGTCGAAGTCGCCTATGCCGAAGCGCGGATCCGCTCGCTCACCTGCCCTGGCCCGGGCAAGCAAGCCGGCGCCGCCGTGGTGGATGTGCTGCCGGGCGTGGCGCGCCTCGCCATCGGCAACCTCTCCGGCGCCAGCTTCACCGATTTCAGCGCCTTCCCGGTGGTCAACCAGGCCACCATTCTCTCGGTGCCGCTGCTGCTGAAGATCAAGGCCGGCGCCGCCGTTGCCATCGGGCAGACCTCGCCGATCCTGCTCAACTTCTCCAGCGAGGACGTAACGCAGGGCACGCTCAAAACCGCGACCAACCACACCATCGTCGGCAGCCTGTCAGAATCGCTGCTCGACGAGCTCGATATCGACGTCGATGTGCTCGGGTTCGGGCTCTCCAGCGACGCGGTCATCGAGGCCGCGGTGCGCACCCTGGTGGCGCCGCTGGCTCCGGTGCTGGACAGCACCATTTTCGGCGTTCTCGAAGTCCTCGGCGTCGGCATTGGCGAGGCCGACGTGCGGGTCTACAGCGTCACCTGCAGCCGTCCCGTGCTGGTCGGCTAGGGCTTTCTGAACGAAGCCCGTCTCGCGACGGTGTATTCGTACTTTGCGAGCTCACCACCATGCCGCTCCCCCAACTCGGTGTCATCCCTGCGAAAGCAGGGACCCAACTATCAACTGGTGCAAGCGGTGAAATGGGTCCGCTGCTTTCGCAGCGATGACAGCCGGTGGGAGACGAACCTTCCGATGCAATAAGTCGCCGTGCCGGACGGTAGACCTATTTCCATACCCCCGCGGCTTGCGGCGCAGCCCCGCAGCTGCGACGAATGCGCCCGCGTTTCGACGACGAGAACCGAGGGGAATAATGAGCCTGTCGCATAAGTTGAGATGGTCGCATGGCGAGGCGACCATCCTGAGTACGGCCGCCATGCTGGCCGACGCCACCTTTCTGGTTGCCGGCAAGCCGTTCAAACCGTTTGCCCGGGCGCCTTGGCTCGGCACCGTCGACGACCCCGCGATCGTCGGACACCTGCGCGTCCTCGCCGGCGATTTCGTCGGGCTGCCCTTTGGCACCGGCGGCCGCACTGCCGGCCCGAACCTCCCAGAATGGGGACGCCTGCTCGGCCAGCCCGCCACCGGCACGATTCACGGCCCAGTGGCCCACCGCGAGTGGACCATCGTTAGCGGTGACGATGAGAGCGTCACGCTGTCGCTCGACTACGATCCGGATTCCGTCGTGCGCAAGGTCGAGCGGGTGATCACCGCCCGCAAGGACGCGCCGGCGCTCGACTTCGTCATGCGCATTTTCGCCCGCCACAAGGCGCCGATCTCGGCCGGCCTCCATCCCAATTTCCGCATGCCCGAAACCCCCGGCCGGCTCGAACTGAAGCTCGACTTCGACTTCGGCCTCACCCATCCCGGCCAGACCGCCGAGGGCGACCCGCAGGAGTTCAAGAGCCTGAGCGCCGTGCCCAAGGACGGGGCACGCGTCGACATGTCCCACATCCCGCTCTCGCCGCGCACCGACAAGAACGTGCAGCTTTGCGGCGCCCGCAGTCCGCTCACCGGCACCTATCTCGACGAAGGCATGGGCTTTGAGCTCGACTGGGACCGCGAGCTGCTGCCTACGCTGATGATCTGGCACACCGATGGCGGCATCAAGGGCGAACCCTGGAACGGCCAGTTCCGCGCCGTCGGCCTCGAACCCCTCGCCTCCGCCTTCGACCTCCACACCGACGTCGCCACCGGCTCCAACCCGATCAACCAGCACGGCATCAAGACCTGGGTGGACCTCGATCCGATGAAACCGCTGGAGATCCGGCATTCGGTGCGGGCGTTCGCGGTGTGAATGGTGAGTGGTGAATGGTGAGTGGTGAATGGGAAACAGAAAGGGCCAGGTTTCCCCGGCCCATTCACAATTCACCATTCACCATTCACGTAGCTCAGCTGGCCAGCAGCGGCAGCGGGTCGACCGGCGTCGCGCCCTTGCGCAGCTCGAAGTGCAGCTGGGACTTCGACACCGAGCCGGTCTTGCCGGCGGTGCCGATATTGTCGCCGCGGTTCACCACCGTGCCCTTGGCGACGTTCATGTCCTTGAGGTGCGCATAGGCCGAAACATAGCCGTTCGGGTGGCGGATCAGGATCAGGTTGCCATAACCCTCGACGCCCGAGCCGGCATAGATCACCTGGCCATTCTCGGCCGAGCGGACCGCCGCGCCTTCCGGCGCCTCGATATTGATGCCGGTGCCCTTGGAATTGGCGAAGTCGGTGATCACCCGGCCGGAGATCGGCCAGCGGAACTTGTCGGCGCCCGAGAGCACCGGCTCGGTCTTGGGCTGCTGCAGCGGCTGTGCCTCGGCCACGGGGGCCGGAGCCGCGTTGGTCGGCGCCAGCGGCTTGACGGTGGCGGCCGGAACCCTGGTTTCGGGCTCGATCGAAGCGACGGCAACGGGCTTGGGTGCGGCAAGATTCGACGGCGGCGCGCCGAGCGCCACCTCGGTCTTTGCCCCACCCTTGGGGCCGAGCGCCATCAGCGTCGAGGCCTTGCCGGGGATGACGATCTTCTGGCCGACATAGATCTTGTCGGGCGATGAGAAGCCGTTGGCCTGGATAATCGCCTGCGCCGTCACATTGTAGCGGCGGGCCACCGTATAGAGGCTCTCGCCGCTTTCGATGACGTGCACATAGGCGTCGGAGGGGACGGAGACGAGGGTGTTCGAAGCCGGGGCGGACGCCAGAGTGGTAGTGGCCGGAACCGGGCTCAGGGGCTGGGCAGCGGGCATCATCTGATTGCTTCCGTTGGCTGATGAAGTGAGCACAGGCAAGTCTTCGGTCGAAACTGAGCCAAGCGGCTGGCTGACCATGGGCTGGCTGCCCATGTTTCTGTTGGAGCCGACCAGCATAGGACCGGACCCACCGCCAATGTTTTCTGGAGGAACGAGCGTCTTGGGCATGGCCTGCGCTGTGTTCATCGGCGCAGCGGCGTTGACCGAACCGGTCGCCGTCCTGTCAAAGCCGAGGCCACTCAGCGAACTACACCCCGAGAGCGCAGTGGCGCCTGCGAACAGGCCCACAATCGCGGCGGTTCTAAACGTCTTACCGGTCACGCGGTTACTCATCAGTCCACTCTACGCAGGTACTCAATGGACGTGAGATTAGGGCGTTAAGGTAAAGAGTGATTTAAATGCGAAGCAATTTGCTCAAATCATTCAATGGGGGATTCAGGAGTCGGTAGGGTTAAGGGGACGGCTCGCTCGTCGCTTCGCTCCAAGCGCGCGTCGCAAGCGACGCGATACCCCTCATCCGCCCTTCGGGCACCTTCTCCCTCAAGGGGAGAAGGTGAAGGAACTGAGGCTCTCAGTCGGTTGCCTTCTCCCCTTGAGGGAGAAGGTGGCGCGCAGCGCCGGATGAGGGGTACGCGCAGCGAACCGTAGCGCGATCCGAGCGTCAGCGAGGAGCGACCGCCGCTACAGCCCCAGCTTCCCATCCAGTTGGCCAGCCATCTCATAATGCGTGTGCTGCAGCATCAGCGGCGTCACCGTGATGGCGTTGCCGTGCATGGCGAGGCGGAAGTCATGCTCTTGGTCGAGCGGCTTCGGCGTCTCGGGGATGGCGATGAAGAATTTCCCGGCATTGTCGCTCGGGTAATAAGCCATCGGCGAGCGGGCGAAGCGCTGGAACGGCACTACGCGGATGCCAGCCACATCCTCGGGGGCGCAGAACGGGATGTTGACGTTGAAATAGACCTCGCCGCGGCTCGTCACCTGCTGCAGCAACTGGCTCACCACCCGGGCCGCATAGGTGCGCGAGTTGGTCCAGTCGATCTCTGTGCCGCGCTCATAATCGACGCCCTGGCTGATGCCGATGCCGAGCGCCCCGTGCAGCGCCCCCTCGCGAGCCCCTGCCACGGTACCGGAGCAGTTGAGGATATCGCCCAGGTTCTGCCCGTTGTTGATGCCGGACAACACCAGGTCGGGCCGAAGGTCCTTGCAGATATGGGTCATGCCGGCGACGACGCAGTCGGCCGGCGAGCCGCCGACGATCGAGAACACCCGGTCCTCGCGCTGGTCGACCCCGAGCTCGCGCCCGAAGGTGAAGCGGTGCGCCGCACCGGACTGGTTGCCATCGGGCGCCACCACCCACACGTCGTCGCAGAGCGTCAACGCGATCTCCCGCATCACCGCGATGCCGGGAGCGTCGACGCCGTCATCGTTGGTGATGAGGATTCTCACGAGCGCGCACCTATGGAGGTAAGGCCCTTCATATAGGGCTGCAGCACATCCGGAATGGCGATCGAGCCATCCTCCTGCTGATAGTTCTCCATCACGGCAATCAGCGCCCGGCCGACGGCAACACCCGAGCCATTCAGCGTATGCACATGCCGGATCTTGCCGTCCTTGCCCTTCACCCGCGCATCCATGCGGCGCGCCTGGAAATCCCCGCACACCGAGACCGAGGAGATTTCGCGATAAGTGTCCTGCCCCGGCAGCCAGGCCTCGAGGTCGTAGGTCTTCTGCGCCCCAAAGCCCATATCGCCGGTCGACAGCATCATCACCCGGTAGTGGATGCCCAGCCGCTTCAGCACGTCCTCGGCATCCGCCAGCATCTTCTCGTGCTCATCGCCCGAGGTTTCCGGCGTGGTGATCGCCACCATCTCGACCTTGTTGAACTGATGCTGGCGCAGCATGCCGCGCGTATCGCGCCCGGCCGAACCAGCCTCGGAACGGAAACACGGGGTCAGCGCGGTGAGCCGCAGCGGCAGCTCGTCTTCGGCGAGGATCGTCTCGCGCACGAAGTTGGTCAGCGGCACTTCTGCTGTCGGGATCAGCGCGAGCCGGCTCTCACCGTGCGGGGTGAAGAACAGATCATCGGCAAACTTCGGCAACTGGTTGGTACCGTACAGCGCATCGTCCTTCACCAGCAGCGGTGGCTGCACCTCGGTGTAGCCGTGCTGGTCGACATGCAGGTCGAGCATGAACTGGCCGATGGAGCGTTCGAGCCGCGCCAGGTGGCTCTTCAAGACGACGAAGCGTGCCCCCGAGATCTTCGCCGCGACCTCGAAATCCATCTGGCCCAGGGCCTCGCCGGTCTCGAAGTGTTCCTTCGGCTTGTAGCTGAAGGTCGGCTTGGCCGGGCGAGCCTTGGCCGCGGTAGCCGGCGAGCCGTTTAGCCCAAAATACTCTTTGTTGTCAGCCTCGTCGGCGCCGCGAGGTACTTCGTCGAGCGGCAGGTTCGGGATCACCAGCAGCGCGTTGCGTAAGCCTTCCTCCGCCTCCCTGCGAGTGGCTTCACCGGCCTGGATCGCCTCCTTCAGGCGCGCCACCTCGGCCATCAGTTCATTGGCTCTCGCCTCGTCCTTCTGAGCCTTGGCCTGGCCGATCAGCTTCGACAGCGCGTTACGTTTGGCCTGTGCGTCCTCGACCGCGGCGATGGCGCTGCGGCGGGATTCATCCATGGCGATCAGCTCGGAGGCCTTGAACGGCACGTTCTTGCGCTCGCTGAGCGCAGCGTCGAACGCGGCGGGATTGGCTTTGATCCAGTTGATATCGAGCATGGAGAGACCTGCGGCGGGAGAAGGGCTCTGCTTTACCGGATTGCAGTGCGAGCGCAAGCCCCGGCGGCTGCGCTCGCTCCTGTCAGGCCTACTCGGTCTTCTCGCCCTCGGCCGCTTCGGCGGCCAGCGTCGCGGCGCGTCGCTTCTCGATCCAGCGGACCGAAAGGATGGAAATCTCGTAGAGCAGGTACATCGGCAGCGCGAGGCCGATCTGTGAAATCGGATCGGGCGGCGTGATGAAGGCGGCGAACACCAGGATGGCGACAATGGCGTAGCGACGGCCCTTCTTCAGGGTTGCCGAGGAAATGAGGTCGATCTGCGCCAGGAGCGTCAGCACCACCGGCAACTGGAAGCAGATACCGAAGGCAAGGATCAGCGTCATCGCCAGTCCCAGATACTCCGAGACCTTCACCAGCATGGTGATCTCGGTGGTCTCCATGGCGTGGAAGAACCGCATGGCCAGCGGCAGCACCGCGAAGTACACCATCGCCGCACCGAGCACGAAGAACACCGGTGTCGCCACCAGGTACGGGATGAAGGCTTTGCGCTCTTTCTTGTAGAGGCCCGGCGCCACGAAGCCGTAGACCTCGGTGGCGAGATACGGAAAGCCCAGGAACAGCGCGCCGAAGAAGGCGAGGCTGAGTTGGGTGAAGAAGAACTCCTGCGGCGCGGTGTAGATAAGCTCTACCGGCGCCGGCGCCACCGCCTCGCGGTAGGGCTGCACCAGCACGTCGAAAATGGTGCCGGCAAAGAAGAAACAGGCGATCAGGAGGCCAAAGATCACCAGCAGCGAGCGGATCAGCCGCTTGCGCAGCTCGATCAGGTGGTCGAGCAGCGGCGCTTCGCTGCCGGCCAGTTCATCCTGCTCGGCTGCGGGGGCGTCCTTGGGGGCTTCGAGCTTGGTCTGTTCGGCCATGGTCACGGCTTCTTGGCGGCAGCAGCCGGTTTCTTGGCAGCGGGCTTTTTGGTCGCGGCGGGTTCAGCGGCACCAGCCTTGACGGCTTTCGCCCGGGTGACTTTCGCAGCGGGCTTGGCGGTCACACTCTCAGCCCTGGCGGCAGGCTTTGCCGCCTGGACGCTGGCCTTCCCGGCGGGCGCGACCTTGGCCGGCGCAATGGCTTCGACCTTGGCCTGCTGCGCAGGCGCGCCCTTGGCCGGCGCGATGGCCTCGACCGGAGCCGGCGAGTCGATCGGCTTCTTCGCCGCGGCCTTCCTCGCCGGAGCAATATCTGCAGTCGCAACCTGACTTTCGGCCGGAGCCTTGATCTTGGCTGGGCGAGCCGCCTTCACCGGCGCCTTTGGCACTTCGGTAGGCTGCGCGATCGGCGTCATCACCGGCGCTGCCGCTGCGGCTGCAGGGGTGGCGATGCCGGCGGCAGCCTTGATCTCGTCGACGACGCTTTCGACCTTTGGATCGGCCGGCTTCAGGACGCCAGAAGGCTGCACCTGCCCGCTGGCCGTCGTGGTGTTGAACTCCTTGCGGATCGCGTCTGCGGTCGCCTTCAACGGCTGCGTCACCGACTGGCGGAGGCTGGCGATCTCGTTGAGGCCGGTGGTCTTGTTCAGCTCACGCTGAAAGTCCGAGCCCATGCGACGGATCGTGCCGGCAAATTTGCCGACCCGATGCATCAGAGCAGGAAGCTCTTTGGGTCCGATGACGATCAGGGCCACGACCCCGATCACCAGCATTTCGGTCCAGCCGACGCCGAGCATAGTTTTGGCTCCTGGGAGCGGCCGTCAGACGATCAGGCGTCCTTGGCCTTTTCAGTCTCGCGGGCCGGCTCGACCGTGGTCGAAGCGTCGATCTGCGCAGCAGGCTTCTGCTCTTCGTCCTTCATGCCCTTCTGGAAGGACTTAATGCCGGAGGCAACTTCTCCCATCATTCCCGCGATCTTGCCGCGGCCGAACAACAGGATCACCACGATGGCGACGACGATGATGCCCCAAATCCCTGGCGCGTGCATATGGATGGTCTCCGAAAGAATGCTCTACGCTTACACTAGCGCAGAGAAATAGGTTCAATCCTTGGCGAACACAAGGACGTGTTCCGGGTTGAGGGTCAGGAATACGTCCGATCCGACAACAAGGTTACGATCGGCGCGGCGGCGGATCTGGATCGGACGCTCGATGCCGGCGACGCTCACTTCGCACAGGTCGATCCCGATGGCATCGCGCTTGGCCAGCACGCGGCCCGGAATGCCGGGCCCTTCGGTTGCCACGTCGAGCGAGCCGATCGGCCGGATCGCCACCGTCACGGCAGTGCCGTCGGCATGCCGGGGCGCCGGAACCGGCCCGAGCGGCGTCTCCACCCTGCCCGCCTGGACCCGCGCCTCGATCTCGCTCAGCGGCGAAAAGAAGCGGGCTGCGTTGAGGTCGACCGGCCGGTTGTAGATCTCCGCCGCTGTATCGATCTGCGCCAGCTGGCCGTGACGCAGCAGTGCGATGCGGTCGCCCAGCAGCATCGCCTCCTCCGGATCGTGCGTCACGATGATCGTCGTCGCGTGGGTTTCCCGCAGCACCGCCAGCGTCTCGTTGCGCACCGTCTCGCGCAGCCGTGCGTCGAGGCTCGAAAACGGCTCGTCCAGCATCAGGATGCCCGGACGCGGCGCGATCGAGCGGGCGAGCGCCAGCCGCTGCTGCTGACCACCTGAGAGCCGATGCGGATAATCGGCTTCGCGGTCATCGAGGCCGACCCGTTTCAGGGCCTGCCGGGCCTGCGCCAGCGCGGCGGTGCGCCCCAGCTTGCGTAGCCCGAAGGTGACGTTCTGCAAGAGCGTGAGGTGCGGAAACAGCGCGAAATCCTGGAACATCAGTCCGATGCCGCGCCGATCCGGTTTGGCGTGAATGCCGGGGCCGGAGACGATCTGGTCGTTGATCTTGACCGTGCCGCCATCGATGCGCTGGATGCCGGCAGCGACTCTCAGAATGGTCGATTTGCCCGAGCCGCTCTCACCCAGGAGGCAAACGATCTCGCCCGGCACCAGCGCCAGGGAGAAGTCCCTCAGCACCGGGCGCCCGCCCAGCGTCACGTCGACGGCGTCGAATCGCAGCGCTGCGGCAAAGGCGACGCCGGCGGTACCACGCGGGCCCCAGTCCTCGAGGGCTTCGGTATCGGTCATTGCACCGGGTCGCTCTCGCCCTGGTCGTCCGGCTCCAGCGGATCCTCGTCGTCGCGCAGCGGCCCATCGAACGGCAGCGGCACCTGAAAGGCCGGTGGCAGCCGGCTCGACAGCAGCCCGGAGCCCTTCAGTTCTTCCAGCCCCGGCAGGTCGGCGAGGCTTTCGAGGCCGAAATGATCGAGGAAGGCCTCGGTGGTGCCGTAGGTCACCGGCCGCCCCGGCGTGCGCCGGCGGCCGCGCATCCGCACCCAGCCGGTCTGCATCAGCACATCGAACGTGCCGCCACCGCTGGCCACACCACGCACCTCCTCCACCTCGGCGCGCGTCGCCGGCTGGTGATAGGCGATGATGGCGAGGGTTTCGAGCGCGGCGCGCGACAGCTGCCGGCTTTCGGTCTCCTCGCGGCGCAGCAGGAACGATAGGTCGTCGGCGGTGCGGAAGGCCCATTTGTCGCCGCGACGCACCAGTTGCACACCATGGCCGGTATAGCGCTGCGCCAACCGCTCGAGCAGCACCGGCACATCGGCGCCCTCGCCCAGGTATGGCGCGATATCGGCCGGTGATAGCGGCTCGGCCGACGCAAACAGGATCGCTTCGAGCACCCTCAGGTTCCGCTCGGCGATCTCGCCATGCTCGTCGAACTGGTCGTCGTCGATCATTCGCCCTTCTTTCCGTTGTCGGGCTTTTGGGTATCCTGGCGGCGGCGCATGAACAGCGGGCCGAAGGTCAGGGTCTGGCGCAGTTCTATTTGCCCCTGCCGGGCCAGTTCAAGGCTCGAGGCAAAGCTCGAGGCCGTCGCGGTCTTCCGTTGTTCGGGGTTGCTCAGGTACTGGTCGAGATATGCATCGAGCGGCACCCAGTCCATGCTGTCGCCGATCAGCCGCGTCAAGATCTCGCGCGCCTCCTGCAGCGACCAGACGCTGCGCTCGAACAGGTGATAATCCTGCGGCACGTTGCGCTCGCGGCCGGTGGCATAGGCCTTGAGCAGGTCGTAGAGCGAGGCCTCCCAGAGGTTGCGCCGCTCCACCAGCACCGGTTCGGGCTGGCCCCGCGCATGCACCTGCCGGCCGAGCCGCGGCCGGTTGATCAGCTGCATCGCGGCCTTCCGCATCGCTTCGAGCCGCTTCAGGCGGAACTGCAGCAGCGCCGCCATCATCTCGCCGGAAGGCTCATCGTCGCTTGGCGCCTGCGGCACCATCAGCCGGCTCTTGAGGTAAGCCAGCCACGCCGCCATCACCAGGTAATCGGCGGCGATCTCGATGCGCTTCTCGCGCACCGTCTCGATGAAGCCCAGATACTGTTCGGCCAGCGCCAGCACCGAGATACGGGAGAGGTCGACCTTCTGCCGGCGCGCCAGGTCGAGCAGCAGGTCGAGCGGGCCTTCATAGCCGGCGACGTCGACATACATCACTTCATCGTCGCGCGGCGCGTCCGGCGCCGCGAACCAGTCGGTGGAAGTGTCGCTCATACAGTCGCCTGCCCGCTCAGCTCGCGCGAGCTTGGTCCCTAACCGAGACTGAGGTCAAGGAACAGCAGGTTTCGATCAACCGCCGATCGGCACGCAATCGACACCATTGGCCTTGAGGCTGGCGCAGGTCTGGGTCGCTTCCTGGAAGGAATCGACCGGCAACACCACGCGATACCAGGTGCCCTTGGCCCCCAGGTTGACCTGCCGTACGGCGAGGCTGCGACCATTCAGCAGACCCGAGAGCCGGTTCTGCGTTGAACGCAGCGACGACGCTGCGTCGCCTTGCGTGGGCTGCGAACTCAGTTGCACATAGGGGCCGCTGCCGCTGCTCTGAGGCTGGGCCGCGGGAGCTTCGACCAGTTGCACGGGCTGCGAGGGAGCCGCAACAGCAACCTGCTGGTTCGAACCACCGCCCAGCACCGAGCGATCGGTCGGACGCGCCACCGGCACCGGTGCCACGATGCTCGGATCGATGGTCGGAGCGGGGCCGGTGGGCGCGAGAGCCGAGACCTGGGTCGGGTCGACCGCCGCGGGGTCGCTACCGGTGTCGATGGCGGCGGCAATCGGGTCGGCGGCGGCGTCGGGAACAGCCGCCAGCAATTCGGACGGCTGCACATCGGCACCCGGCAGCTCAGGGACCGCCGGCCGGTCGACCGGCAGTTCTTCATTGCCGGCAACCGCCTCGTCCCCCGAGACGATCGTGCCGTCAGGACGGACGGTCACGGTGCGAACCTTGCGGTTGGCGAGTTCGCTCTCGCTCGCCGCGTCATCGCCCTCGCCCACCGTGCGGGCCACATCGGCTACGCTGGTCTCGGTGGTATCGTCGCGCGACACCAGTTGTTCGTTGGCAGCGGCCGTGGCGGAGTTGCCGTCGAGCTCGTTGAACACCACCGAGCCCTGCTGGTTCGTGGTGCTGGTGGTCGGCGGCGGGGTTTCCTTCACCGGGGTCGCATCGGCCTGCAGCACCGGCGCATCGGCGTCGGTGCCACGGCCCATGCCGAGCACCCAGTAGAGACCGAAACCGGCGGCCAGCAGCAACGTGCCGGCGACAGCCATGCCGACATACTGGCGCATGCCGCCCGAGCGGCGCTCCGGCTTGGCCTTCGGACGCTTGTACGGGCTTTGCCGCTGTTCGGCGGACATGCCGTCGATACGGCCAACCTCGGCGCCGCTGGCGGCGGCAGCCGCCAGGATGGCGGCCTCGGCCGACGGCACCTGCGGCTCGGTATCCTTGATCGCAGCGCGACGCGGGGCAAAGCCGGTGGTCAGCGGCGGCACGACCGGAGCCGATTGCGGCGGCGCAGCCTGCGGGGGCGGAGCCGCCGGCTTATCGCTGGTGAGCTCTACCCGAACGGCTTCGCCGATCAGGCTCTCGATCTCGTCCATCGGATCGCGCTCGCTGGCCGGCTGCGGCTGCGGGCGCGGCGCCTGTACCTTGCTGGTCGGCCCGAACACCGGGGCAACGCCGAAGCGATCCTCAGGGCGAGATGTCGGCTGCGGATTGGCCGGCATCGGACTGGCCGGCGCTGCGGACAGCGGCGTCGACTGCGGGCGGAACTGCGACGGGCCAGACGCGGGGCGCGACACCGGCAAGGCGCCGGGCAACGGGAAGCTGCGCGCGGCCGGCTGCACCGGCACCGGGCGCTGCTCGACCTTGGCTTCCTCGACGATTTCGGCATCGACGGAATCAAGTTCGGCGGCAATCAGATCGGCAATCGGATCGCCGGTCGAAACAACCGGAGCGGATGGAGCCGGCGCTGGCGCGGCGGCGCGAGCCTGCGGACGCGGCTCGGCAGCCGGAAGCGGACGCGACTCGGCGGCCGGAATCGGTGCCGGCGGCTCGGAGGTAAAGCCGAAGTCGAAATCAAAACTGTCATCGGCCGGCGACGCCTTGGCGGCTTCAACCATCGGCGATGCCGGTGGCGGCGCAGCAACGGGCGCAGGAGCTGCGGGACGCGGCGCCGACAAGTTCGGCTCGACGCGCGGCGCAGGGGCTTTCGCCTCCGCTTCGACCGGAGCTTCGGCCTTCACGCTGGGCGCCAACTCGGCCTCGAGTTCGGCCATCGGGTCGGCTGGCGGCGGAGCAGCCTTGAAGGGCTCGTTCACAGCCACCGCTGGCCGCACCGGAACCGGCGCATCGACGACGGGGCGAGCCACCGGTGCGGACGTCTCGACGGCGGCCGGCCGCATCGGCACGGGCTTCGGAATCTCGCGATCCTGCCAGTTGGCCATCGGCTCCGGCTTGAAGCTGGTCGAAGCCGTCGGCAGCGTGCCGAAGTCGAAGGAGGCGGCAGGCCTAGGCGCGGGCGCGGACACTGCCGGGGTCGGCGACGACGCGACCGGCGAAGTCTCCTGAGGTGCTGGCGCAGCAGCAACCGGCTGGTCCATGCCCGGAATGCGTAGCACGCCCGGGGTGATCGGCGCCGGTCGATCGGCAGGTGCCGACACCGGCGCACTGACGGCCGGCGCCGGCGTCGCGGCAACCGGCGAATCCATACCGGGGATGCGGACCATTGCCGGCCCCTGCCCTTCGGGCTTTGAGGTATCGGCAAGCGTGACGAGCTTAGGCGCAGGCTTGGCCTCCGGCTCGGCGCCCTGCGCGTTATTCGCCATAAGCTTGGCGAGTTCGGCGATCAGGTCGTCGGATTTATCCTGGCCATCAGGCATCTGCTGCGGTCTCGCTGTCATTGTAAGCAGCGCCCCCTAAACTCGTGGTCCCGGTGCTCGCCTTGACCCCCGCCGAGCAAGCCGGCAACTCTAGCAACCAATGCGCCGGAATTATGAAAGCTCCTCCGGGGCACTAACACCAAGCAGGGTCAAGCCGTTAACGAGCACCTGACGCACGGCACCGACAAGGGCGAGTCGGGCCGAAGTCAGCATTGAATCATCGGCGTTAACAAAGCGTAAGGCAACATCCTGGTTACCCTTCGCCCAGAAGCCGTGAAACGCTGCCGCAAGTTCATACAGGTAGAACGCCACGCGATGCGGCTCATGTGCACTTGCAGCCGAAGCAACAATGCGTGGCCACTGCGCCAAAGCCCTGATCAAGTCGAGATCAGCCTCTGACGAAAGCCGCGAAATATCTGCCTTGCCCAGCGCTTCGACGGAAATGTCGAGCTCGGGCATCTCCTCGGCGACCTTACGGAACACCGAGTAGGTCCGGGCGTGCGCGTACTGCACGTAGAACACCGGGTTGTCGCGGGTCTGCTCCTTCACCACGGCGAAGTCGAAATCCATCGCCGCGTCGTTCCGCCGGTAGAGCAGCATGAAGCGGGTGGCATCGGAGCCGACCTCCTCGACCACGTCGGACAGCAGCACCAGGTCGCCCGAGCGCTTGGACATCTTGAACGGCTCGCCGTTCTTCATCAGCCGCACCAGCTGGCAGATGCGCACGTCGATATCGGCCTCGCCATGCGACACGGCTTTGACCGCCGCCTTCAGCCGCGACACATAGCCGGAATGGTCGGCCCCCAGCACATTGACCATGTGCTTGAAGCCACGCAGGTACTTGTTGCGGTGGTAGGCGATGTCGGCGGCAAAATAGGTGTAGGCGCCGTTCGACTTGACCAACGGCCGATCGACATCGTCGCCGTAGTTGGTGGCGCGGAACAGCGTCTGCTCGCGATCTTCCCAATCCTCAGGGGTCTTGCCCTTGGGCGGTTCAAGCCGGCCCTGGTAGATCATGTCTTCCGAGCGCAGCCAGTCGAGCGTGGTGTCGATATCACCGCCCTGCCCGTGCAGCTGCCGTTCCGAAAAGAACACATCGTGATGGATGTTGAGCTGGGCAAGGTCAGCGCGGATCAGATCCATCATCGCCGCCAGCACCCGATCTTTGGCGATCGCCAGCGCCTCGGCCTCGGGCTTGTGCAGCAGCGCATCACCGAATTCGGCCTTAAGCGCCTGCCCCACCGGGATCAGATAGTCGCCCGGGTAAAAGCCCGAGGGGATCTCGATGGTTTCGCCCAGCGCTTCGCGGTAGCGCAGCATGGTGGATTTGGCCAGCGTATCGATCTGGCTGCCGGCGTCGTTGATGTAATACTCGCGCGTCACCTCATAGCCCGAATAGGCCATCAGCGAGGCCAGCGCGTCGCCGAACACGGCGCCGCGGGTATGGCCGACATGCATCGGCCCGGTCGGGTTGGCCGAGACATACTCGACATTCACCCGCTCACCGCCGCCGATATTCGATTTGCCGAAATCGGCGCCCTGGGCGGCGACCGACTTCAGCACCACGTGCCACACCGGCGTCGCGAGCCGGAAGTTGATGAAGCCGGGCCCCGCAACCTCCACCGCGGTCACGTCCTGATCGGCCTTGAAGTGCTCGGCCAGCACCGTCGCCACCTCGCGCGGGTTCTTGCCCAAGGGCTTGGCCACCACCATTGCGGCATTGGTGGAAAGGTCCCCATGCGCGGCATCTCGCGGCGGCTCGACCACGATGCGCGACAGAGCTTCCTCGGTGATCGAGGGATAGAGCCCGGTTAGGGCGTCGGCGACACGGGCGGCAAACAACGCGAAGACGTTCATGTTGGTCTCTTGGGTGCCATGATTGGCGGTGGCTTACCCACCAGGTCATCCCCGCGAAAGCGGGAAACTCTGTTTCCGGTGGTTCGGCATATCCGAAAAACGGAGATTCCCGCTTTCACGGGATGACCCGGTGTATGTGGCGGGCTGCGCTGCCCCTACCGCAACTGGCCCGCACCGTCAAACAGCCGGGCATGCTGCTCGAGCGCGTATGGGTCCGTCATCCCGGCAATGAAGTCCGCCACGACGCGGGCCCGCGCCGACCGATCGGCAGCATGGCGAGCTGCCTCGCCCCACCGCCCCGGCATGGCGCCGGTGACCAGATAGTGGTCGAACAGCATGCCCACCACCGTCTGGCTGTACCGCACCGGGCCCATCACCTGTTCGCTGCGATAGACCCGCTCGAACAGGAAGCGCTTCAGCCCCTGCTCTGCATCGTGCACCGGGCGCGAAAACCGGATCAGCGTGCGCCCGGCATTGCGGACATCGTCGGCCGATTTCGGGTTCACCTCGGCGATCGCGCGCGTGCTCTCGGCGATTACGTCTTCGATCTGCAGGGTGATCAACCGGCGCTGCACCTCATGCGCCTGCCGGCTGCGCTCGATATCGGGCCAGCGCTCCAGCACCTCGCGCACCAGCGGGCCGACGAGAGGCACATCCGTGAGGTCAGCCAATCGGATCAGCCCGGCCCGCAACGCATCGTCGATGTCGTGCGAATTGTAGGCGATATCGTCGGCAATGGCGGCGGACTGCGCCTCGAGGCTGGCATAGCTCCAGGCCATCAGGTCGGCACTGGCAGGAATCTCATCGAGCCCGGGCGGCAGCGGCTTATCTCCGCGTAAGGGCCGGCCCTGCCGATCGGTCAGCGGCCCATTGTGCTTGAGGATGCCCTCGAGCGCCTCCCAGCTGAGATTCAGCCCGTCATGCTCGGCATAGCGGTTCTCCAGCCGGGTGACGACGCGGATCGCCTGCATGTTGTGGTCGAAGCCGCCCCACTCGGCCATCTTGTCGTGCAGCACGCGCTCGCCGGCATGGCCGAACGGGGTGTGGCCGAGGTCATGCGCCAGCGCCACCGCTTCGGCCAGGTCCTCGTCGAGCCCCAGCGCGCGTGCGATCGAGCGCGCCATCTGGCTGACTTCCAGCGTGTGGGTCAGCCGGGTGCGGTAATGCTGCCCTTCGTGATGCAGGAACACCTGGGTCTTGTGCTGCAGCCGGCGAAACGCCGCGGAGTGGACGATCCGGTCGCGATCCCGCTGAAATTCCGAGCGTGTCGGGCTTGCACCCGGTGCAAACAGCCGGCCACGGCTCAGCGCCGGATCCGATGCATAGGCGGCGCGTTCACCCATTATGCGGCCAAGACCCTTTTCATCGTCGTCTAACGATATTAGATTTGGTTTCCAGCGCTGCCCCATGCCGGGCGGCCGAAAGGTCCCTGATGTCTGAAGCTGCTCTAGCACCGAACAATGTCATTTTGACAGACCGCGCCGCCAAGAAGATCGGCCGAATCCTCGCCAAACAGGGCGAAGGCACGGTGCTGCGCATCGTGGTGGCGGGCGGCGGCTGTTCGGGCTTCCAGTACGAATACAGGCTGGGCAAGGAAACCCCTGCCAACGACGACCTGGTGCTGACCAAGGACAACGCCACGGTGCTGATCGATTCCCTCAGCCTCGAGTTCATGGGCGGCGCCGAGATCGACTATGTCGATGACCTGATCGGCCAGAGCTTTCAGATCAAGAACCCCAACGCCGTCGCCGGCTGCGGCTGCGGCACCAGCTTCGCCGTCGCCTGATCCCATCGTTCGCGCCCTAGCCGGCCTTGCCTCGCCAACACGGCGTCGCTAGCGTCCGCCCCCAAACTGGGGAGGCAGAGCATGAACTTGTCCGGGCGGCTCGATGCGGCTGCAACACGCGCCATCGAAGAAGCGCGCATCGTCGGTTCGGCCATCATCGTCCGCCGGCACGGTGAACTCGTCTACGAGGCTGCACATGGCCTCGCCGACCGCGAAAACCGCCGTCCAATGACACTCGACACGATCTTTCGTCTCTCCTCTCTCACCAAGCCGATCGTAGCTGCGACCATTCTGGCGCTGATCGAGGACGGAAAGCTCGGTCTCGACGCGGCGGTCACCGACTACCTGCCCGACTTTCGTCCGCGCCTCGCCGATGGGACCCAGCCGACCATCACCATCCGGCACCTGCTCACCCACACCTCCGGCCTCTCCAATGTTTCGATCCGCACCCCGGCCGAAACGGCAGCGGGCGTAAACCGCTGGCGGCTCGGTGACGACGCCATCATCGCCCGCGTCGGCGCGCTACCCCTGCTGTTTGCACCCGGCGCCGGGTGGACTTACGGCCCGTCGATCGACGTTCTCGGCCACATCGCTGCACGGTTGGTCGCCGGACGGCTCGAGGATGCGATCCGGCACTATGTGACCGGCCCGCTGGGCATGACCGATACCGGCTTCACCGTGCGCGACCCATCGCGTCTGGCGGCCGCCTATGCCGACGGCTCCAATGGCCCGGAGGTAATGGACCCGATCCACACCATCCCGAACCCCTGGGGCAGCACCACGACTTACGACCCCGAGCGAATCTTCGATGCAGCGGCCTTTCAATCGGGCGGTGGCGGGGCGGCCGGCAGCGGGCTCGACTTCATGCAATTGCTGGAGGCGCTGCGAACCGGTGGATCGATCCTCAAGCCTGAGACGGCGAGGCTGGCTCTCGCCAACCACACGCCTCAACTGAGCCAGGCCGTCGCGCCCGGCTGGCAATTCTGCCTGTTGGGCGCCTGGCTCGACGATCCCGCGACTGCCGGCGTGCCAGCTCCACGCGGCATGGTGCGCTGGGGCGGTATCTACGGGCACAACTGGTTCATCGATCCGGCAGCCGGCCTCAGCGTCGTCTCCATGAGCAATACCGGGCTCGAGGGATCGGACGGCCGGTTCCGCGACGACATCCTGAATGCCGTCTACGGTCACCTCTCCGCCTGATCCACTGGTCGTTTGAGCCTTCCGGTGGCTTGCGCTCCTTGCCGAGGAACCGTTAGCGTCCTTGCTAAGTCTGGGAGGAATCCATGAGCCTTGAGAAGAATATCGACGCGGCGATCGACGCCGCGCTGGTGAGCCGCATTGTCGGTTGCGTCGTACTGGTCAACCGGGACGGCAAGGAAGTCTACGCCCGCACCGCCGGCCTCGCCGATCGCGAGGCCAACCGCAAGCTCGAGCGCAACGCCATCTTCCGCCTCGCCTCGGTGACCAAGCCGATTGTCGCGACCGCGGCGCTTAAGATGATGGAATTGGGCCTGCTTGAGCTCGATGATCCGGTCAGCAAGTACCTGCCCTACTTCACGCCCGCGAGCCCCGACGGGGTGGTCCGGCCGATCACGCTGCGGCAATTGCTGTCGCACACGTCGGGCCTTTCCTACGAGACGACGCCCAGTGACGTCGCCCCCGGCATGTCCGGCCCCTACATCACGCTCGAGGAAAACCTGCGGCGGCTCGCTCGGGCGCCGCTGGTATTCGCCCCGGGGACCGGCTGGGCCTATGGCACCAGCATCGACGTGGTGGGCGGCGTGCTCGCGGCCATCAATGGTTCGAGCCTCGAAGCGGCGGTGAAGAAATATGCCGCCGATCCGCTGGGCATGGTCGACTGGGGCTTCACGCCAACCGACCCCAGGCGCGTGACCGCCAACTACCACAATGGCGACCTGCCGGGGCCGTCGATCGTGCCGCCGGTGCTTATCAGCCCGGAGAACTCGCCTTGGGATACTGCACGCATCTTCCGCGCCGATGCCCCGCAATCGGGCGGTGGCGGCTCCTGCGGCACGACCGACGACGCGATGAAGATGCTCGAGGTCTATAACGGCGGCAGCTTCCTCAAGCCGGCAAGCGTCGAAGAAGCCTTCACCAACCAGATCGGCACCCTGCCGCGCCGCGAGGGCGATGTCGGCAAGCGCTTCACCGTGCTCGGCGCGATCATCGACGATCCCAAGGCGGCGCGCAGCCCCTGCCCGGTCGGCACGCTCGATTGGGGCGGCGCCTGGGGACACAACTGGATCATCGATCGCACCAACAAGCTGACGATCGTGGTGTGCACCAACGTGGCGCCCGAGGGCTGCAACGGGCCGTTCCGCGAGGACATCCGCGACGCGGTTTACGCGGCGCTGTGAGCTGGCGTCGCACTTCGAGGAACCGTTGCAGACTTTTCCAGTCGGCGAGCGCGACCAAAAAGGACCGGAGCAATTCGGCGTTTCAACGAAGCGGCGAATTGCTCTAACCTCGCGTCTCGAACGGGAGCCTACTCATGCGCATCGCGACCTGGAACATCAATGGCGTCAAGGCTCGGCAAGGCGCGCTTCTCAAATGGCTTGAAGAAGAATCGCCCGACATCGTCTGCCTGCAGGAGATCAAATCGGTCGACGAGGCCTTCCCTCGCATGGAGATCGAGGCGATGGGCTACAATGTCGAAACGTTTGGGCAAAAGAGCTGGAACGGCGTCGCCATCCTCTCCAAGCACCGCTTCGACGAAGTGACGCGCGGCCTGCCCGGCGATGACGGCGACGAGCAGTCGCGGCTGATCGAGGGGGTGTTCTCGATCGAAGGCGGGGTGGTGCGGGTGTGCTGCATCTACCTGCCCAACGGCAATCCCGTCGGCACCGACAAGTTTACCTACAAGCTCAGCTGGATGGATCGGCTGCACAGCTTCGTCGAATCCCGCCTGGCTCTCGAAGAGCCATTCATCCTGCTCGGCGATTTCAACATCATCCCAGCCAACGTCGATGCCACCGTGCCCGAGAAGTGGGTGGGTGATGCCGCGTTCCGCCCCGAGAGCGCCGAGCGGTGGCGAGCTCTGCTCAATCTCGGGCTCACCGATGCGGTGCGCGCGATCACCGATGAGCCTTCCCTGACGTTCTGGGATTTTCGGACGTTCGGCTGGGAGCGCAAGGACGGCATTCGCATCGACCACCTGCTGCTGTCGCCGCAGGCCGCCGATCGCCTGGAGGATGCCGTCGTGCATTCCGCCGAGCGCGGCAAGGACAAGCCGAGCGACCATGTGCCGGTGGTGGGTTACTTCGCGTTCTGAGGTGGGACGTTGCTGGCACCCAAGCGCGGCGCCGGCGCGAGCTGACCCCCACCCTTGATCCCTCCCCGCAAGGGGGAGGGAGACGATCGGCTCGATGTCAGTGTGAGGGTCTCCCTCCCCCCTGCGGGGAGGGGACAGGGGTGGGGGTCCACAACCACCGGCCCGTCTGTCAGCGCATATTACCGACCAGGTTCTTCGTCGTGTCGTGCTTGGTCTTCAGCACATTGCCGACGTTCGCCTCGGCAACCTTGACGGTGCCGTCATCCTTGTTGCGATCGAGGAACTGGCTGATCGAGGCCGTCGCAACCCGGGCCTGAGCGGACATGTCATCGACGAACCCGCGGACATCCTTGGGCAGCGTGATGACGACGATAAGGGCGAGAATGATCGGCAAGCGCATGATGGACACCAACGGACTAACTGTCCCATTGGTTGCCATGCTGCGACTGAACTGCCGCTGAACGCTGCTGTTAGGTTACAGCCCGCCGAAGCGGGTGCCGAGCGAATCGGCAAGCTCGACGGCCTGCTTCCGCTGCTCGGGTGTCGCGATCGACATCGCGTTGGTGAGCAGGTCGTGGATCCAGCTGTCGTCGACCGTGCCCGCGGCACGGCGCGACGCGACGGTCAGCCACATCAGGCCCTCGATCGGATCAGCCTCGATCCCCTCGCCGTTGAACAGCATGCTGCCGAGCTTGGCCTGCGCCCCGGCATGGCCCTTGCGGGCCGCAAGGTTGAGCCAGCGGGCGCTCTGCAGCGGGTTGTCGCCGAGTTCGGCATCGTCGAGATAGAGCTCGCCGACCTTGTACTGCGCGTCGGCGTCGCCGAAATAGGACGCAGCGTGCATGACCAGCTTGTTTGAATAGGCTTCGTTCTTCTGGATGCCGGCTTCCGGCAGACCCTGGCGGTAGTACTCGCCGATTTTGAGGAACGATTGCGCCACGATATCGGCCTCAACGCCCTTGGGGGCGGTATCGGCATGCTCGTCGGCAATCTGGCTGAAATAGCCGAACGCCTTGACCGGATCCTTGTCGACGCCTTCGCCGCTTTCGTACATCAGCCCCAGCTGGAACAGCGCCATCGGCTGGCCGGCCAGCGCCGCATCCTCGAGCGCGGCGATCAGGTCGGCGCTGGAAATGCCGCCCCCTGCCCCGTCGAGCTGGTTAGCCATGGCCAGCGCCGCATCGGCGGCCGTCTCCGGCGCGGCCGGCAGCGAGGGCAGCACGCCACTCACCTGGGCAGCAGCCGGGGTGGCTACGCCCGCAATCGCGAGCGCAGCCCAAAACGCAACGGAAACAAGGGCTCCTGCCCTAAATGTCCGCATACTGCTCCTTCTCGCCCTTGGCGCCGGGGTTGGTCAGCGCGCCGTAACGCGCCGGTCCCACCAGCTGGGCATACTTCCAGATCGCGCCCGAGCCATACTCGGTCTCGCGCGGAGCCCAGCTGGTCTTGCGCCGGGCAAACTCTTCCTCCGACACATTGACCGAGATTTCGCCGGTCGTGGCGTCGAGGGTGATGATGTCACCGTCCTGAATGTGGGCGATGGGACCACCGATCGCGGCTTCCGGGCCGACATGGCCGATGCAGAAGCCTCGGGTGGCGCCGGAGAAGCGACCATCGGTGATGAGCGCAACCTTGTCGCCCATGCCCTGGCCGTAGAGCGCAGCGGTCGTCGACAGCATTTCGCGCATGCCGGGGCCGCCCTTCGGGCCTTCATAGCGGATGACGAGCACATCGCCTTCCTTGTAGGTCCGCTTCTCGACCGCTTCGAAGCACTTCTCTTCAGTGTCGAAGACGCGCGCCGGCCCGACGAAGCGCAGGTTCTTCAGACCCGCGACCTTCACGATGGCGCCATCGGGCGCGAGGTTGCCCCGCAGCGACACCACGCCACCGGTGGGCGAGATCGGGTTCGAGGTCGAACGGATCACGTCCTGCTCGGTGTTGAACTTCACCTTCTCGAGGTTCTCGGCGACGGTCTTGCCGGTAACGGTCATGCAGTCGCCATGCAGGTAGCCGCCCTCGAGCAGCGCCTTCATCACCAGCGGGATGCCGCCGGCCTCGAACAGGTCCTTGGCGACATACTTTCCGCCCGGCTTGAGGTCGCCGATATAAGGGGTCTTCTTGAAGATCTCGCCGACGTCGAACAGGTCGAAGTCGATGCCCGCCTCATGCGCCATCGCCGGCAGGTGCAGCGCGGCATTGGTCGAGCCGCCGGTGGCGGCGACGGTCATGGCAGCGTTCTCGAACGCTTTGCGGGTGACGATATCGCGCGGGCGGAGCTGCACCTTGAGCAGTTCCATCACCTGTTCGCCGGCCTTGGCGCACAGCGCATCGCGAATTTCGTAAGGAGCCGGAGCGCCGCAACTATACGGCAATGCAAGCCCGATAGCTTCGGCCACCATGGCCATGGTGTTGGCCGTGTACTGGCCGCCGCACGAACCGGCCGACGGACAGGCGACGCGCTCGAGCTCGTCGAGCGTCTCATCGTCCATCTTGCCGACCGAGTGGAGGCCGACGGCCTCGAACAGATCCTGCACCACGACATCGCGACCGCGGAAGCGGCCCGGCAGGATCGAGCCGCCATAGATGAAGATCGACGGCACGTTGAGCCGGATCATCGCCATCATCATGCCGGGCAGCGACTTGTCGCAGCCGGCCATGGCGACCAGCGCGTCATAGGAGTGGCCACGCATCGTCAGCTCGACCGAGTCGGCGATCACATCGCGCGAGGCCAGCGACGACTTCATGCCGGCATGGCCCATGGCGATGCCGTCGGTGACGGTGATGGTGGTGAATTCACGCGGCGTGCCGCGATTGGCGGCAACGCCCTTCTTGACCGACTGCGCCTGCCGGCCGAGCGAGATATTGCACGGCGCCGCCTCGTTCCAGGCAGTCGCCACGCCGACCAGCGGCTGGTGAATCTGTTCGCTGGTCAGGCCCATGGCGTAAAGGTAGGAGCGGTGCGGAGCGCGCTCCGGACCCTCTGTCACATGCCTGCTGGGAAGACGCGATTTATCGACGTAGTTCGATGCCATTTCCTGGTCCCGCTTGTCCGGCCGGTGTTCTCCGGCGCCCCTCAGAAGGCGCCGTTTATGGGGTTCGGCCTGACAAGGCACAAGGGCGGGGAGCACACGAATGGTTCGGTGGGAAAGCAAATGGCTTCCACATTCGTCGCAGCCCGTCCGAGATTTGTCCTCTGCTTCTTTTAGGGTCAGATTGTGGCGACGATCCTCAGCAAAACGTTGACCGCCAAGCGGCGAAATCTGGATTCAATCTTGCTGTTGCAAAAACGTCACGAACGATTCATCGGGCGTTCAGGATGCGGGCTTGTCGTGTGGGTCTTGGAAGTTTGTACGCGCTGGGAGCGCCCCAAGCTCGGTGTCATCCCCGCGAAAGCGGTGACCTCCGTTTGCGATGGTGCCGCCGGCAGCAAAACAGAGGTTCCCGCTTTCGCGGGAATGACCCTGTGGGTGGGCACCGCCGCGCGGACCTTCCCGCCCTGCTGTGATGGACCGGCACAGTTTGTGTCCGGTCAACCGTCCAACCAGCGGGTCCTGACTTTCGTCGGGATGACAGCCGGTAGGTGGGCGCGACCATAGCTTGGCACATACGCCTTCGCGCGCATGACGCCAGCGTGTGGGCTACCACCTCCCCCATAACGAAAGAGGCCGGCCCTTCGGACCGGCCCCTGAGCCCTGCAATGAGAAGGCTGTCGCTTACTGGATCACGCCGACCGACCAGAAGAAAGTTTCGCCCGAGCTATCTGCCACCCCGTCATTGTCGGTGATCACGTAGCCGGTGCCGTCGGCACCGACGGCGAAGCTCTCGACCTTATCGACGACGTAGCCGTTGTTCGAAGCCAGGTCCGGGATGAAGTCGCGGACCTCTTGCTTCGTCACCACCGGCAGCTCGCCGCCGATCTCCGCGCCGACCAGCGCCGAAACCGGCACCCGGTACAGCTTCTTCAGCGCCGCCTTCAAGGCGATCTGATTATCCCGCTCGACGATGTAGACGTAATCGCCATGTGCAGTGATCTCCGAGAGGCCGTTCCAGGCGCCCTCGGCCACGGCTTCCAGCGGATAGCGCACCGCCGACCAGGTCTTCTCCTTGGTGTTGTAACCGAGGAGCTTCACCTGACCCGCTGGATCGTCCTTCCACTCGCGCTGGATCGCAACCCACAGCGTATCACCGACCTTGGTGACGCCTTCCGCGCCAAAGCGGATCTCGCTCGGCAGCAGAGCTTCGGGGAACGCCACTTCCTCGATGATCTTGCCCTCGGCATCGACACGGTACAGCGCATGCGGGGTGAGCTTGTCGCTGCGGCCTTCCGAGGCCACCCAGAAGCCGCCTTCGCCATCGAGCGTGATGCCTTCGAGATCGAGCTTCTGCGCCGCATCGCCACCCCGGGTGATGATGGTCTTCTTGACGATCCTCGCGGGCTTGGCCGTCGCGTCGATCTCGTAGATCGCCGGCTCGGCGCTGAGCACGCTGTCGCTGACGGCGTAGAGGATGCCCGGCTTCTCGGCATCGCCCACGGCGCCCGAGATGGCAGCCCAGCCGATCGGCTTGCCGTCGGCATCGAGGTCGGAGATCAGTTGCGGATACGCCGCTTCGCCTTCGCCCAATTCGTAGAGCATGACGTGCGAACCGGCGAGGCCATCGGCGCGCAGGTCCGTCTCGTTGGCCGTAACGAACAGGTTACGCGAGGGGATGGCAACCGAGCCTTCCGGGCCGATGCCCGACGGCAGCGACTGCAGGTATTCGGGCGCCGCTCCCGTGTCCTTGTAGACGGCGACCAGCGAGGCGCGTTCCTCGGCGACGAACAGGTAGGAGGTGTCGCCAAAGGCGACGGCCTCGAGCCCCTCGGGCTCGACGCCCTTCTTGTTGCGCGCATCCGGATAGTGCCCCAGGCGCACCGCCTCGTATTCCATCGACGCGCCGCTCTCATAGGCCACCGTGCCATCCTTGTTGAAGATGGTGAAGCTGCGCGAACCGCCGTTCCAGTCGCCTTCGTTGGCAACCACCAGGCGGTTGTCGTCGAGCCACTTCACCGCGTCGGGTTCGCGGGGGACATCATCCAGCTTGCCGGTGAACTTGAGCGCGCCGTCCTTCTTGGTGTCGATACCCTCGAGGCTGACCGTTCCCGCCGAGAAATGCGACTTCACCGCGCCGGTCTTGCCATCGACGATGACGATCTCGTTGTTCTCCTGCAGCGTAACCGCAACTTCATCGAGGCTGTTGAAGGAGACGTACTCGACCTCCGGATCTTCCGGGGCGATGGCAGCGAGACCGGTCAGTTCGACCTTGGCAAGACTCTCGGGATCGAGCGCCCCGCCATTGATCGACAGCAGCACCAGGTAGCCACCCGGCGCCTGCGGAATGGCGCCATCGTTGATCTCTTCATCACGCTCGTTCTCGATGGCGATGGCAAGGATCGTCCCCGCCGCGTTGTGAGCGATCGAGTCGGGCTGGCCACCCAGTTCCACGCTGCTCTCGATGGCCTTGGTGGCGAGGTCGATCACCACCAGCTTGCCCGACGGGTTCACCTTGCTCTCCGAGGTGTTGACCGCGGTGTAGATCTTGTTGCCGACGATGGTCACTGAGGTCGGCTCGCCATCGAGTGCGAGGAAGGCGGCGGCCTTCGGGGCCTTGGCGTCGGTGATATCGATGAAGCCGATGCCGCCGGCCGGGCTGTCGGAATAGACCAGCGTCAGGCCGTCTTCCGAGGCAGTGATGATTTCCGACGAGGTCGCCGTGGCCTCCGGGTTGTTCAGCGCCACCGGGAAGCTGGCGATGCGGTTGAACACCGGCGCGGCATAGGCCGCAGTGGCAAGGAGACCGGCGGTAAGGCCGAGGAGGATGGATTTGAACTGCATGGTATGGCGCCCCTGAAATCGAGGGCTTCGGCTTAGGCACGCCGCACAACGGCTACATGACGATGGGGTGACAGATCTGTGACAGGCCCCCGCCGCATATACATCAGGGCCTCTACTCCCTATATTCCGGCATGAGAACGAAACAGGATTCGTCGTTTCCCTGATGGCAGCAGAACCGCAGCACCTTGATCGCCCGCAGGCGGGCTCGATCACCAGCCAGTTTGGCCGGGGAGCGGCGGCGCCCGACTACCTCAAGGGCCTCAACGAGGAACAGCGCGACGCCGTGCTGACCACCGAGGGCCCGCTGCTGGTGCTCGCCGGCGCCGGCACTGGCAAGACCCGGGTGCTGACCACCCGCATCGCCCACATTCTCAACTCGAAGAAAGCCTGGCCGTCCGAAATCCTCTCGGTGACCTTCACCAACAAGGCGGCGCGCGAGATGAAGGAGCGCATCGGCGCGCTCGTCGGCTCGGGCGTCGAGGGCATGCCGTGGCTCGGCACCTTCCACTCGATCGGTGCGCGGCTCTTGCGCCGGCATGCGGAGCTGGTGGGGCTCCGTTCCGATTTCACCATCCTCGATACCGACGATCAGATCCGGCTGATCAAGCAGCTGCTGGAAGCTGCCAACATCGACGAGAAGCGCTGGCCGGCCCGGCAGTTCGCCGGCATGATGGACAACTGGAAGAACCGCGGACAATTGCCGGCTGACGTCTCGATGGCCGATCGGTTGGCTTTCGCCAATGGCCGGATCCCCGACCTTTACCAGCAGTACCAGGATCGGCTGAAGACGCTGAACGCCACCGATTTCGGCGACCTGCTGCTGCTGTGCATCAAGCTGTTCCGCGAGAACCCGGATGTGCTGGCCGAGTATCACCGACGCTTCAAATACATCCTCGTCGACGAATACCAGGATTCGAACGTCGCCCAGTACCTGTGGCTGCGGCTGCTCGCCCAGGGCAAGCCGGCATCTCAGGCCAACCTCTGCGTGGTCGGTGACGATGACCAGTCGATCTATGGCTGGCGCGGCGCCGAGGTCGACAACATCCTGCGCTTCGAGAAGGACTTTCCGGGCGCCAAGGTGATCCGGCTGGAGCGCAACTACCGCTCGACTTCCAACATCCTCAAGGCTGCTTCGCACCTCATCGCGAATAACGAGAGCCGGCTGGGCAAGACTTTGCAGACCGATGTGGGCGAGCCGGGCGAGCTGGTGATGGTCACCTCGGTCTGGGATTCCGACGAGGAGGCCCGGCAGGTCGGCGAGGAGATCGAGCAGTTCCAGCGCCAGGGCGAGGCGCTGAATTCGATGGCGATCCTGGTGCGCGCCTCGCACCAGATGCGCGCCTTCGAAGAGCGCTTCATCACGCTCGGCCTCAACTACCGCGTCATCGGCGGTCCGCGCTTCTATGAGCGCAAGGAAATCCGCGACGCGTTGGCCTATCTCCGGCTGGTCTTCAACCCGAACGACGACCTCGCCTTCGAGCGCATCGTCAACACGCCGAAGCGCGGGCTGGGCGATTCCACTCTGCAGATTCTCTACGACGCAGCGCGCCGCCAGGGCACATCGCTGACCACCGCGGTGCGGACGCTCATTCAGACCGAGGAACTGAAGCCCAAGCAGCGCACCACGCTCAGGCAGCTGATGGAGCAGTTTGACGACTGGGGGCGGCGGGCCCAGGCCCTGCCCCCGGAAGATGCCGTCGAAGAAGAAGAGCTGATGCCCGGCATCGTCCGCCGCCACACCTCGCACGCCGATCTCGCCCGTCAGGTGCTTGATGAATCCGGCTACACCGAGATGTGGCAGAACGACAAATCCGCCGAGGCCGAGGGCCGGCTCGAAAACCTGAAGGAACTGGTCAACTCCATGGAGGAGTTCGACTCGCTGGGCGGCTTCCTCGAACACGTCTCCTTGGTGATGGACCGCGACACCGGCGAGGCCGACGACGCGGTGTCGATCATGACACTCCACTCCGCCAAGGGGCTGGAGTTCGAAACCGTGTTCCTCCCCGGCTGGGAGGAAGGACTGTTCCCCAGCCAGCGCACCCTCGACGAGAGCGGCCGCGCCGGACTGGAGGAGGAGCGGCGCCTCGCCTATGTCGGCCTCACCCGAGCACGCAAGCGCCTGCGCGTCTCGGTGGCGCAGAACCGGCTGACCCATGGCCTCTGGCAATCGGCGATCCCGTCGCGCTTTCTCGATGAGCTGCCGGCGGCAGCGGTCGAGGTGAAGGACACCGGCTCCGCCTATGGCGGCTACGGCTATGGTGGACGCACCGCGGGTGGGCGCTTCGATAACCGCGACCCGTTCGACTCGCTCTACGAGACCCCGGGCTGGCAACGCGCCCGCGCCCAGGCTTCATCCCGCAAATCGGCCGGCCCGGTGACCATCGACGGCGACCTCGTCGCCCGCTCGGTCGACGACGGCCGCGGCTCAAAATACGATGTCGGCGAGCGCGTCTTCCACTTGAAGTTCGGCTATGGCCGGATCGACCAGATCGAAGGCAACAAGCTGACCATCGAGTTCGAGAAAGCCGGACGCAAGAAGGTGCTCGAAAGCTTCGTGCAGAAGCCGTGAGCATCGGGCACGAGGCCTACAGCTATCGACGCGACAAGGGCGTTGCCGCGTTCGCCGACGACCATCCGGTGATGATCTACGATGGCTGTTGCGGGCTCTGTTCCAGCGCCGTGCAGTTCGTGCTGCGCCACGATCGCCGTCGGGTATTTCGCTTCATTGCCGCCCAGAGCGAATTGGGCACATCGATCTACCGGCACTACGGCCTCGATCCACATAACTACGAGACCTTCATCGTGCTTGCCGACGGCCTGCCACGCTTCGCGTCCGATGCGGTGATCGAGATTGGGCGGCGGCTCGGCCTGCCGTGGTCGATGGGAGTGGCAGCTGGCGCCCTGCCTCGCCCGGTGCGCGATGGGTTCTATTTCTGGATCGCCCGACACCGCATGCGGTTCTTCGGCAGGCGTGACACCTGCCACTTGCCGGCCCCCAACGAGCGAGATCGCTTCCTCGCCTAGGCGGTCTGACGCTTGGCCGCAACGGCGAAGCGATCGAGTGCGACGATGTCCATTTCGGCTCCCTACTGCGGCGGGCTGACTTCGCTGGCCCGCTTCCGCTCGAGGCCCAGCTTGTGCTCGCGGTAGATGATGAAGAGGCCGGAGCCGACGACGATCGCGCCGCCCACCAGCATCTCGATGGTGGGGACATCGTGGAAGATCACATAGCCGATGGCGACAGAAAGGATCAGCGAGGCGTACTCGAACGGCGCAACCACCGACATGTCCGCATGCCGGTAGGATTCGGTGAGCAGGATCTGCCCGATGCCGCCAAAGATGCCGGCGCCGATCAACAGGGCGAACTGCTCGGTCGTGGGCATCACCCAGCCGAACGGCAGGGTGGCGAGGCCGAACACCGACGAGGTCAGGGAAAAGTAGAGGACGATGGTGGCCGAGCGTTCGGTTTCGACCAGCTTACGGACCAGCACCATGGCCGTGGCGGCGAAACCGGCCGCGACCAGCGCCGAGACGGCGCCCAGCGTCGCCCCGCTCATGTCGCTGATGCCGCCCGAAAACACCGTGAGCCTCGGCCAGATAATGATGATGACACCGACCAGGCCGATCAGCACGGCGCTCCAGCGATAGAGCCGCACCTGCTCGTGGTAGAATACCGCGCTGAACACCACGATCAGCAGCGGGGTGGCGTAGCTGATGGTGATCGCTTCGGCCAACGGCAGCTGGGTCAGCGCGAAGAACCCGGTCATCATGCCGCCGGTGCCGACAAGGCCGCGCAGCAAGTGGCTGATCGGGTGGCTGGTCTTGAGGCCGACGCCGAGTTCGCCCTTCCAGATCAGGTAGGCGATGATCGGCAGGATGGCAAAAAAGGAGCGGAAGAACACCAGCTGTCCGGATGGCACGCCCTCGGAGGCCTTGAGCAGGCTCGACATCCCCAGAAAGACGCACACCGAGCTCAGCTTGAACGCAATTCCCGTCATGGCGTTCTGACGGAGCATTGACGGTTGCGGCGACACTGGCGGGACTTTCGAAGACGGGAAGACGGACCGGAAAGGTCCGGCTGTTAGTTTTGCGGAGGTTCGGCCCGGCGCGCAACCGTCTTGCGTGCCGAACTCGGCTCTGGCCGTTCCCGGCGCATCGGATATTAGTCTTACTGAGACCAGCGGAGCGGCAATGAACGGCGTCGTCGACATGAGTGAAGCGGTCGAGACCGTCGTCGAGAGCATCCCGATCATCGCGATGGTGCTTGCCGGCTTTTACGCCGTCGCCATCATCTGCGCCGTGCGCGAGATCAGCGCCTCGCGCACCTCGCAGGGGTCGATCGCCTGGCTGGTGTCATTGGCCTTCCTCCCCTTCCCCACCACCATCATCTACCTGGTGTTCGGCTGGAAGCATTTTGACAGCTACGCCCAGACCCGCATGCAGGTGCGCGCCTCACGCCTGATCCGGAGCGAGGACCTGGCGGTAATCGATCGCGAGGCCGGGGCGCAGTGGCCGGTGCAACGCCGCGCCGCCGGCATGCCGTTCCTCGCCGGCAACACCGCAGAGTTGCTGGTCGATGGCGAGGCAACGTTCGAGTCGATCTTTGAGGGCATCGCCGCAGCCAAGAGCTACATCCTGGTGCAATTCTACATCCTCAAGGCCGATGCGCTGGGCCACCGGCTGGCCGCGGCACTGATGGAACGGGCACGCGCCGGGGTGGCGGTCTATATGCTCTACGACGATGTCGGCAGCAGCGGCCTGTCGCGCGAATACAAGGACCGGATGTGGGCCGAGGGCATCCGGATCTTCGGCTTCAACCACCGGCACAAGTTCCTCAGGCTGTTCGGCCCGATGCGGATCAACTACCGCAACCATCGCAAGTCCGTGGTGGTGGATGGCAAGGTGGCCTGGACCGGCGGCGCCAATATCGGCATCGAGTACCTGGGTGAAGACGAACGGTTCGGCGCCTGGCGCGACACCCAGTTGAAGCTCGAGGGGCCGGCCGCCTCATCGGTGGCGCTGATCTTCCAGGAGGATTGGCTCTGGGCTACCGGTGAGGTGCTTAACTTGCCGCCGCCGGACCCGGTGGATGAGCCGGGGCACGTTTCGGCGCTGGTGATGGCGACGGGCCCCGCCGACAAGCTCGAGGCCTGCGCCATCGCTTTTGCCGATGTGATCGGCCAGGCCCGACAGCGCCTCTGGATCGTCAGCCCCTACTTCGTACCCGACACCGACATGCGGACGGCGCTCTATGCGGCGATCCTGCGCGGTGTCGATGTCCGCATCATGCTGCCGGCCAAGCCCGATCACCTGCTGGTCTGGCTGGCCAGCAACGCCCATGCCGACGCCATGGTGGAACACGATATCGCCATCTACCGTTACCAGAAGGGGTTTCTGCACCAGAAGGTGCTGCTGATGGACGACCGGATCGCCAGCGTCGGCACAGTTAACTTCGACAACCGCTCGTTCGCCATCAATTTCGAAATGACTGTGTGGATGCCCGACCCCGGCATGGTCACCGCAGTGGAAAAGATGCTGGAGAACGATTTCGCCAGATGCCGCAAGGTGACCAAGCAGGAGGTGGAGAAGCGCCACCCGATCTCCCGCTTCATCGCCCAGGCCGCCCGCCTGTTCTCGCCCATCCTCTAGCGCACGCCGACAGGACCAATGATCAAAGTCGCCTCCTACAATATCCGCAAGAGCATCGGTACCGACCGGCGCCGCCAGCCCGAGCGCATCATGAAGATCCTCGCCGAAATCGATGCCGATATCGTCGCACTGCAGGAGGTCGATCGCCGCTTCGGCGAGCGCGCCACGACGCTGTCGCCCGACCTGATCGTCGATTACACCAACTACATGCCGGTGCGCTTCGGCATCCGCGAGCAGAGCCTCGGCTGGCACGGCAACGTGCTGCTGGTGAAGAAGGGCATCGAAGTGCGCAACCCGCAGCGCATCGAACTGCCGGCGTTCGAACCGCGCGGCGCGGTGATGGCCGACGTGGTCAGCAGCGGCATCGCAATGCGCGTCGTCGGCATGCACCTGGGGCTGCTCGGCAACTCCCGCATGAAGCAGGCCGACGCCATCGTCGCCCACCTCGAAAAACTCGAGCAGCACATGCCGACGGTGATCATGGGCGATCTCAACCAGTGGGCCGAGGACGGCAAATGCCTCGCGGCGTTCGCGCGGCACCACGATGTGATCCCGCTGGGGCCGAGCTTTCACTCCCGCCGGCCGATGCTGCAGCTCGATCGCATCATCACCAGCCGCGATTTCAAGCTCGAGTCATCGGGCGTGCATCGATCGGCTTTGGCCCGCACCGGCTCTGACCATTTGCCGGTCTGGGCCAGCCTGTCGCTCGACAGCGCGGAAGCCGCCGCTTAACGCTCAGTGCGCCAGGCCATTGACTTAGCGCGTCGCTGCCCCGAAACAGCGGCGAACAGGACATTCCCCCCGATGACGCTCTCGCAACTCTCCGTCCCGCTGACCAAGGACCAGGCCTATGCACTGGTCGACGCCGTGATGTCGCGTGAGGACATCGCCATCACCGCTTCGGCGCATGAGAACGAGGACACCGGCGAATGGGTGTTCGAGGCAACATGCGACAGTGAGCCGGATGTCGAGGCCTTCAACCAGATCGCCCGCGACACGCTGGGCGGCAATGTCAGCTTTGCCGTCGAGGCGATCGACCCCTCGGTCAACTGGGTGGCGAAATCCCTTGAGGGCCTGCAGCCGGTGATCGCCGGCGGCTTTTACGTGCATGGCAGCCACGAGGAGAACCCGCCTCCGGCTGGCCTCACAGCCATCCGCATCGACGCCGCCCAAGCCTTCGGCACCGGCCATCACGAGACCACCACCGGCTGCCTCGAAGCCATCGACCGGGCGCTGAAGCGCAAGCGCTTCCGTTCGATGCTCGATGTCGGCACCGGCACCGGCGTCCTCGCCATCGCGCTGGCCAAGCGCACCCACCTGCCGGTGCTGGCCAGCGACATCGACCCGATCGCCGTCACCACTACGGTCGAGAATGCCCGCGACAACGGGGTCGGCCGCTATATCATCGCCTTCGAAGCGACCGGGCTCGATCACCGGCAGATCGCTGCCGGCGCTCCCTATGACCTGATCGTCGCCAACATCCTCGCCGGGCCGCTGGTCGCGCTGGCGCCGGGAATGCGCAAGGTGACGGCCATCGGCGCCACGGTAATCCTCTCGGGCATCCTCAACACCCAGGCCAACCGGGTGATCTCGGCCTATTCGCAGCAGGGCATCGTGCTGCGGCAGAGGATCGTGAAGAAGGAATGGACGACGCTGGTGCTGGAGCGGCTTTGAGCCCGAAGCATCACTGGCTCTCCACCCCCACCCTTGATCCCTCCCCACAAGGGGGAGGGAGACGACCGCCGCACAATCTGAGTACTTGCCTCTCCCTCCCCCTTGTGGGGAGGGCAGCAAAGCTTGTGAGCGAAGCGAACTAGCGTCGCTGGGTGGGGGGTGCGGCGCCATGGCGTTCCAGGAATCACCCAAAACAAAGTCCCCGGACCTCACGATCCGGGGACTCGTCAAAACGCATAGTCCAACCCCGCGCTGACGCGCGTCGGTCTTAGCTCGGGCGCTTGGTCAGCGCGCCGAGCAGCAGGTGTTCACGGCTGCGACCGACGCTGCGGGTGGCCTCGCGGCCCCGCGCTTCGATGACGCTGCCGAGCGCCTTGCGGAAATCGTTCTTGCTCTCGGGCATCTTGTTCTCCCGGTCTCTTTCTCTTAGTCGAGCTTCTCTCGACGCTCGATAAGTAGTGCAGGCTGAGCCCGCCGGTAAGTCGTTGTTGCGAAAGGCAGCCATGCCAATTGTGCAGGGCGGCTTAACAACGGATGAATCGGCTCAAGGCCGCCACTCGTTCCGGACCGGGTTGGCGCGGAGATATTCGGTGATGTGACGCTGCGCCTGTCTGGCGCGGCCCTCGATCATCGATTCGAACACCCGGCGGAACAGAGTCTTTCTTTCAGTCATTTTGTTCTCCCTGAGGGAGCCCCGGCGTGCCAATGCCATCGGAGCGCTGAACCGGGAATGAATGGTCGGGTGCGGCTTTTGCGGCCCACCCGCCTCTGTTAGGGTCCGCGCCATTCCATTCCCCGGCAAAATCATCATGACCGACAGCGACTTCGCCCCGACCGTCTACCAGAGCTTCGATATCCGCACCGATCCCAAGACGGTGGCGCCGCGCCTCAAGGCTCTGCGTGCTGCCATGCGGGAGGCCGGAGTCGACGCTTTCCTCGTGCCGCGCACCGATGCGCATCGCGGCGAGATGGTGCCGGAGAGCGAAGCGCGGCTCGCCTATGTCACGAGCTTCACCGGTTCGGCCGGACTCGCCATCGTCGGCTCGAAGAAGGCCGCACTCTTCGTCGATGGCCGCTACACCCTGCAGGCGCCGGCCGAGACCGACACGAAGCTGATCACCGTGCTGGAAGCCAGCCAGGGCGGGCTGTCACCAAAACTCGCCGATTTCGTGCCCAAGGGCGGCAAGCTCGGCTTCGACCCCTGGCTGCATACGCCCAGCGAGGTCGCCGACCTTGAAAAGAAGCTCGCCGGCAAGGCAACGCTGGTGCCGGTAACAAACCTCGTCGACCAGACCTGGACCGACCGCCCTCTTCCACCCAACGCTGCCATCGAGTTCCTCGGCCATAACCGCGCCGGCAAGACCGCGCCCGACAAGCTGGCCGAGATTCGCGCCACCATGGGCGAGGACAATGCCGACGCCCTGGTGCTGACGGTGCCGGAATCGATCAACTGGCTGTTCAACCTACGCGGTCGCGATGTGCCTCATGTGCCCGTGGTGCTGTGCTTCGCCCTGGTGCCGAAATCCGGCATGCCGACGCTGTTCTTCAACAAGGAGAAGATCACGCCCGAGTTACGTCACGGCCTAGAGGGGCTGGCCAAGGTCGCCGATGTCGCCACCATGGTCGCCGCACTCCGCAAGCTCGGCGCCGGCGACAAGCGGGTAATGCTCGATCCGGCAACGGTGCCCGTGGCGGTCGCCAACGCGATCAGTGGCGTCAGCGAAGCCAAGCTGATCGAGCGGCGCGACCCGGTGTTGTTGCCAAAGGCCAGAAAGAACGAGGCCGAGCTCGCCGGTATGCGCGAAGCGCACAAGCTCGATGGCGTGGCAATGGCCCGGTTCCTCCACTGGTTCGACCAGGAGGCGCCGAAGGGCAAGCTCGACGAAATCGGCATTGCCACCGCGCTGGAGAGTTTCCGGCGCGAGGAATCGGGGCTGGTCGATGTCAGCTTCGACACCATCTCCGGCGCCGGCCCGAACGGCGCGGTGATCCACTACCGCGTCGATGAAAAGACCAACCGGCAGTTGAAGCCGGGCGAACTGATGCTGGTCGATTCCGGCGCGCAGTACTTGTCGGGCACCACCGACATCACCCGCACCATGTTCACCGGCAAGGCCACGGCCGAGCAGAAGGACCGCTTCACCCGCGTGCTGCGCGGCATGATGGCGATTTCGATGACTCGTTTCCCCAGGGGCACCACCGGCGCCCAGCTCGACGTGCTGGCGCGACAGTTCCTGTGGGAAGATGGCGTCAACTACAACCACGGCACCGGTCATGGCGTCGGCGCTTTCCTCTCGGTGCATGAGGGACCGATCGGTATTTCGAGCCGCTATTCTGTGCCGTTCGAGCCGGGCATGATCACCTCGAACGAACCCGGCTACTACAAGGCCGGCGCTTACGGCATCCGCATCGAGAACCTGCTGGTGGTGCAGGAGAGCAGCGTCGGCGAAGGCAAGTTCCTCGAGTTCGAGACCCTGACGCTCGCCCCGATCGACCTGCGGCTGATCGACGACAAGCAACTGAGCGGGCCGGAAAAGGCCTGGCTGAACGCCTACCACAAGCGCGTCTTCAAGGAGATCGGCCCGCAGCTGAAGGGGGAAGCCAAGGCCTGGCTGAAAGAGGCGACGCGGGAGATCTGAGGTCCGGGGCTACGGCACTGCCGCTGGTGGCTGTGGCCCCCCACCCCTGTCCCCTCCCCTAAGAAGGGGGAGGGAGACGCCTACACTGACGTTGGTGTTTTGGTCTCCCTCCCCCTTCTTAGGGGGAGGGGTCAGGGGTGGGGGTCAGCCCGCGCCGGCACTGGTGGCATCTGCCCGCCACCTCAGTTCACGCTGAACGGATCATATTGCAGCAGCCAGGACAGCAGCCAGTTCTGGCTGCCGGCGAGTGAGGCGACGTCGTCGACCTTCCAGCCATCGGCCTCGCGCACCATGGCGACGCTGATCAGGCTCAGGTGGTCGAAATTGTGGAAACTGACGGTGACGACGGCGCGGTCGCCGTTCAGCACCGGCTCGCTGATCACCAGGTCGAGCAGCAGTGAATTCTGCCCCTCGATGAAGGGATCGAACGCCAGCATATCAGGGGCGTCCGGATCGACCGCGGCGCCCTTTTGGTCGACGCCCTGGCGCTCGATATTGGCTGCGTAGAGGTCTTTGAGACGCGCCGAGTAGAATTTCTCCAGCCCATCGTCGTGCTTCTGCCCGGCGCTGTAGGGCTGGTAGATTGCTTCGACCAGTGCCTTGGGATTGTCATAGGCGCTTGCCGCGCCGGAAAAGCCGATGATCAGCAGAAGACTTGCTATGATGCGCCGCATGACCGCCCCGTCGTGCCCGGTTGTGATGGCATCCGGCTAGCAAGGGGTTTGGGCGCATTGAGGGCTGCGCCGTGCCGCAATCAAGGCAGTGGCGATTGCAGGATATCAAGCAGGTCGTAGCTGTAGTCGGCGCTGCCGCCCCACACGTCGTCGATCTTCCAGCCGTCCTCGTTGACGAGCAGGAAGCCGAGCTCCTGTGGCGTGTCGAAATTGCGGAAGGTCACCTTCACCACGGCCTTGCCGCCGGCCATGTAGGGCTCGCCGATGACCAGGTCGGTGACCTGGTAATCCTGCCCGTTGATGTATGGGCCAAAGTCGATGCGGCCGATCTCGCCATTGGCTTCCTGCTGATCCTTCTCGAACAACCCGTTGAGCCGCTCGCTCTGCAGTGCAGTTTCGTCCGGCGGATAGTCGTTGGGCGGCATGTAGCCGGCATAAAGCGCTTCAAGCAGCGCCCTCGGATCGGAGAACGACTGCGCGAAGGCCGACTGCCCCAGCAACAGCAGCGCGCAGATGGCGATCAACAGGCGCATATCCACCCCCCTCAGTTGAACCAGAAGGCATATCCGATCAGCGCGTCGCCGAACACGGCATTGGCCTCGGAAAACGACGCGGCGCTGGCGATCGGGCCGTCCTTCAGGAACGGCAGCGCATCGTAGCCGGTGATCAGCATCACCAGGTCGGTCTTCTTGGCGGTCTCGAAATAGGCCTTGAGGTCGAAGCCTTTCTGGAAGCGCCAGTGCGGCAGCAACAGCTTGCCGTCGAGGATCAGGTCGGCGGTATCGAGCGTCGCCATCCAGGCCTGCACCTGCGCTTCGGTGATCCTGGCGTCGGGCGTGATGCCGGTCTGCTTCGGGCTCGGCAGCAACTCGCGGTTGTCGTCGGTTTCGGCGAGAATCGCTTCCCAGTTGCGCCGTGACAGACCGGTGATCGCCTTGAAGCGGGCCAGCACGCGCTTCAACCGGTCGGCGTCGGTCACCGGCCAGTTGAGGTGGTGGATGGCCGCCAGCGCATCGGCAATGGCATTGTCCGATTCCGGATCGAGCATCAGCGTGCCTGTCGAGCGGGTGAATTCCTGCATCGGCAGGCCGGCGCGCGGGAACAGCCGGTGGAAGGTGGTGTCGAACAGCGCCCGGAAATCATGCGCCAGGAGGAAATCCGCCTGTGCCGCCAGAACCTGCGAATAGCCGGCAAGCCAGATCGCATCGGCGCGGTCGAAACCGATGGTGGAGTCGGGCGGCGTGGGCGGGGTCGGCGCCGGTGCGCCTGGATCGGTCGGCCCCGGCACCGTGGCCGTGCCGAACATGGCGTTGAGCACGTTGCCGATGCTCTCGCTTTCGCCGCCCTTGCCGTTGCCGTCGAGGTCGATCCGCACCTTCAGCATTTCGACCGGCACGACATAGTCGCCGGTCTCGCCGGCGGTCAGCAGCGCATCGCGGGCCGCATCCATGTCGTCGACCAGCAGTTGCAGGATGGCGCGGAACTTGTCGTAGTCGAGCGGTTCCGGATTCGGGTTGACCGGCACAGGCATCGCCAGCGGCGCACCCATGATCGGGCCGGCATCGGGCGAGGCGAAGCCATGACGATGGAGCCCCTGCGCGAAATGCTCGACGCCCTGGATGAAGCTCAGTAGCCCGACGCCAAAACGACCCTCGAGATCCTGCCGCTCGTAGAACGGCTTCAGCTCGGTGAGCCCCTGCCCGATGGTCCCGTCATAGAGATGCTGACGAGCGAGATCCCCGGCCTCGTCAGCGAGCACCGGGAAGGACAGCGCCGCGCACAATACGACAGTCGCCAGTTTCAGCATCCCGGTTCTCCTCAGAGCGCTGGCAATCAGCTATTTGGCGGCCAACTCAAGCCATTGATCTTCGTCGAGAATAAGGATGCCGAGCGCTGTCGCATCCTTGAGCTTGGAGCCGGCGCCGGGGCCGGCGACGAGGATATCGGTGTTCTTGGACACCGACCCCGCCACTTTGGCGCCAAGCCGCTCCGCCATCGCCTTGGCCTCGCCGCGCGTCAACTTCTCGAGGCTTCCGGTAAAGACGATAGTCTTGCCCGCCACTTCGCTGGTGGCCGAAACCGTGACCACATAGGGCTTGGGTCGCACCTGCCGCAGCAATGCCTCCAGCACATCGTCGTTGCGCTCGTTGCCGAAGAAGTCGATCAGTGCCTCGATCACGGTGTCGCCGATGCCGTCGACCGACGGGAACACCGAATGCGGATCGTCGGCATGGGCAGCCGTTTCCTTGCCGACGCGGATCACCTCTTCGATGGTCGAGAAGGTCTTCGCGAGGACGGCTGCCGTGGTCTCGCCGATGTGGCGGATGCCAAGCGCAAAGATGAACCGATCGAGCTCCGGTTCGCGCCGGGCATCGATGGCGGCAAACAGCTTTTCGAGCCCCTCAAAACTCCGATCTTCGACGCTACGGGCGTTCTTGCGCGTCTTGCCGGACGCTTCCTCGCGCAGTCGCGCCTGTTCGTCACGCCGCGCCGCAAACGCCTGCTGCACTTCCGGCCGGCGGTCCCTGAGCGTGAAGATGTCGGCAGCGGTCTTGACCAGGCCCGAGTTGAAGAACAGGTCGATGTTCTCCGATCCCAACCCCTCGATATCCATGGCGCCACGCGACACGAAATGGCGCAACCGCTCGACTGCTTGTGCCGCGCAGATCAGCTCGCCGGTGCAACGGCGGCGCGAATCTTCCTTGCCGGTCTTCTCGTTGAGCTCGCGCGTCGCGGGCGAGCCGCAGACCGGACAGACATGCGGGAACACATAAGGCACGGCATCGGCCGGCCGCTTCTCGAGCACCACGCGGACGATCTGCGGTATCACGTCGCCGGCGCGCTGGATCACCACGGTGTCGCCGATGCGCACGTCGATCGGCTCGTCGCCGCGGATCGGCGCACCGGTCGAGTCGATGCCGGCGATATAGTCTTCGTTGTGGAGCGTGACGTTCTCGACCACCACGCCGCCGACGCCGACCGGGGCAAGCCGCGCCACCGGCGCCAGCGTGCCGGTGCGGCCGACCTGGATGTCGATGGCGCGAATGGTGGTGAAAGCCTGCTCGGCGGCGAACTTGTGCGCCACGGCCCAGCGCGGCTCGCCGCTCGAAAAGCCCCAGCGGCGCTGCAGCTCGAGGTTGTCGACTTTGTAGACCACCCCATCGATGTCGTAGCCGAGCGAGGAACGCAGTTCCTCGATCTTCTTGTACTGGGCGATCAGCTCATCGATCGAGCTGGCGCGTACCATCAGCGGGCTGATGGCAAAGCCCCATTCGCCGAACTTCTGCACCGCCTCGTACTGTGTTGCCGCCGGCTCGGCCGAGCTGGCGCCCCAGGCATAGGCAAAAAACCTGAGGTTGCGGCTGGCGGTGATGGACGGATCTTTCTGCCGCAGCGAGCCCGCCGCCGTGTTGCGCGGATTGACGTACTCCTGCCCGCCGACCGCCGCCGATCGCGCCTTCAGCGCCTCGAACTCGGCCATAGTCATATAGACCTCGCCGCGGATCTCGATGCTTTGGGGCCAGCCAGCGCCCTTCAGCTTGTGCGGGATGTCGGCGATGGTCCGCAAGTTGGCGGTGATGTCCTCGCCCACCGTGCCGTCGCCGCGGGTGGCGCCCTGCACGAACACGCCGTTCTCGTAGCGCAGCGAGGCCGAAAGCCCATCGATCTTGGGCTCGGCGGTGAACACCAGCTTCAGTTCCTTGTCCCGATCAAAGAAGCGCCGGCCGCGCTCGATGAAATCGATCACGTCTTCGTCGGTATAGGCTTTGGCGAGGCTGAGCATCGGCACGGCGTGCCGCACCTTGGAAAACCCCTCCACCGGCGCTCCGGCGACCTTGTCACTGAGGCTGTCGGCTCGCTTCAGCTGCGGGAAGGCGATTTCGAACGCCTGGTAACGCCGCTTCAGCCCGTCATACTCGGCATCGGTGATATCAGGCGCGTCGTTCTCGAAGTAAGCGCGGTCGGCCTCGCTCAGAACCTCGTGCAGCCGGTCCAGCTCCGCCTTGGCCTCCGCCTCGGAAAAGCTCTCGATCTCACGTTCCGCCTCGCTCACGATACCTCCGAAATCAACTTCCCGGCCGCGGCGCGCGCCTCGTCGGTGACCTTGGCGCCGGCCAGCATGCGCGCCACTTCTTCCTGCCGCGCCTTGCCGTCGAGCCGGCGCACATGGGTGCGCACGAACGCCCCCTCTTCGATCGCCTGTTTTTCGATCAACAGGTGGCTCTGCGCCCGAGCCGCCACCTGCGGCGCATGGGTTACGGTGAGCACCTGCACCTTGCCGGCCAAACGCGCCAGCCGGCGACCGATCGCATCGGCAACGGCGCCCCCCACCCCGGTGTCGATCTCGTCGAAGATCAGCACTGGCGCCGACCCCCGATCGGCGAGCACCACTTTGAGCGCCAGGAGGAACCGGCTGAGTTCGCCGCCTGAGGCGACCTTGAGGATCGGGCCGGGTTGGGTACCCGGGTTGGTCTGCACGTGGAAGGCGATCTGGTCGTGGCCGGAAGCGGCGACCCGCGCTGGATCGACCTGCCGGTCGACGATGAACCGGGCGGCGCCGAGCTTCAGGTCCGGCAACTCGGTTTCCACGGCCTTGGTAAGGGCGCCGGCGGCCTTCTCGCGCGCCGTGCTGAGCGCAGAGGCAGCGGCCGAGTAAGCACTGCGGGCGGCCTCTGCGGCAGCCTCCAGCGCCTTCAGCGACTGCTCACCGCTCTGCAGCATGTCGAGATCGTTCTGGTACTTGGCCAGCACCTCGGTGAGCCCATCGCAGGTGGTGTGATGCTTGCGCGCCGCGGCGCGTAACGCGAACAGCCGCTCCTCGACCTTTTCGAGATCGGCCGGATCGAAGGCCATGTCGCGCTTCAGCACTTCCAGCGCATCGGAGGTGGCGTCGAGCGATACCAGCGCCGTGTCGAGTGCCTCGACGATCGGCTGGAACACCGCAGCGCCGGCATCGGCCTTGCGCACCAGCCGCCGCATCAGCCCGGCCAGCACCGGCCCCGGCGCGGTCGGACCATTGAGGATTTCGTCGGCGTCGCGGACTTCTTCGGCGGCCTTTTCCAGCGTCATCAGCCGCTGCCGGCGCTCGGCGAGGATTTCCTCCTCGCCCGCCTCGAGATGCATCTCACCCAGTTCGGCGACGACGTGCCGGGCATATTCCTCGCGCGCCATCGCCTCGGCGATCACAGCGCGCTGACCGGCCACCGCGGCGTCCGCTTCGACCAGCGCCTCGTAGGTACTCCACACCGCGCTGACCATCGATTCGTGGCCACCGAACGCATCGAGCGCCGAGCGGTGCGTCGCCACGTCGATCAGCGCCCGATCGTCATGCTGGCCATGGATTTCGACGATCAGCCGTCCCACTGCCTGCAACAGCCCGGCCGAAACCGGCTGGTCATTGATGAAGGCGCGGGTGCGGCCATCGGCCAACTGCACACGACGGAGGATGATGTCCTCGTCGTCGGCGATGGCGTTCTCGCGCAGCGCTTCACGGGCCGGATGATTGCGCGGCAGCTGCAGCACTGCCACCACCTGCCCGCTCTCCGCCCCAGCTCTCACCAGCGAAGCATCGCCGCGGCCACCAAGCGCCAGCGTCAGGGCATCGAGCAGGATGGATTTGCCCGCACCGGTCTCACCTGTGAGTGCGGTGAGACCATCTTCGAGCGTGAGATCGAGCTGGTCGATCAGGACGATGTTTCGAACCGAAAGCGCATTGAGCATTCCGGAGTGGCCCCTCGGTGGTCGGACCGGCCAAACGGGGCCGAACAAACTCGCGCTTTGCAGCTTAGCTCAAAGGGGAACAAACAGGCAACACAGTATTGCCGCCTTAGCTCTTCTTCAACCGAGCCAGGCTGCTGCCAGCGTTCACCTGCGGCGAGATGCCTTGCTTGGCGAGCAGGTCGAACGCCTGCTTGTACCAGCTGCTCTGCGGATAGTTATGGCCAAGCACGGCGGCCGCGGTCTGCGCCTCGGAGATCAGACCGAGCGCCAGGTTCGCCTCCGTCAGGCGGAACAGCGCCTCTTCGATATGGGTCGAGGTCTGGAACTGCTCAGCCACCACACGGAAGCGGTTGATCGCGGCCGGATAGTTGCCGTTGCCGAGATAGTAGCGGCCGACCGACATCTCCTTGCCGGCGATCTGGTCGACACCGACCACCATCTTTTCCTGCGCGTCCTTGGCGTATTTGCTGTCAGGATAGTTGGCGACGATCATCGAGTAGGTCTCGATGGCGTTCTTGGAAATCTGCTGGTCGCGGGTGATGTCCTTGATCTGCCCGAAATACGAGTTGCCCTTGAGGTAGAGCACGTAAGGCAGCTCTTTGGAGCCCGGGTAGAGCGCCATGTAGCGGTCAGCCGCGAGAATCGCTTCCTCGAACTTGCCGATGCGGTAGTTGCCGTAAACCTGCATCAGCTTGGCCTTCTCGTTGAACTCCGAGAACGGGTGCTGACGCTCGAGCTTTTCCAGCGTCTTGACGGCAGTGACGTAGCGCTGCTTGTCCATCTCGTCGAGCGCCTGCTGGTACAGGGTTTCGGGCGGAACGATCGCCTCTTCCTTGATCTTGGGCTGGCCGAACAGGTTGCAGCCGGCGAGCAGCACCACGACAGCACCCATCAGCACGAAACGTGCGAACCGGCTCGAAATACCTGCATGCTGAGAGATCGTCACGACCTGCCCCATCCCTTAACGCACTACCCTAACGTGGCAGGCGAACTACTGACAAAAAAGATCAAAACTGTGGCGCGGGCTGGTCAGCCAACCGACCGCAGGTACGATTGTACATTGAGCCCTTCGGGCATGTCATCCAGCGCATCGAACGCCGCCGGCAACTGGTCCGCCGTGACGATCTCATAATTGGCTTCGCTGGCGAACAGCCCATGCAGCACCAGGGCATTGAGGGCGTGGCCACCCTTGTAAGAGCGGAAGCGGCCGTAGATCGGCAGCCCGCACAGCGCCAGGTCGCCGATGGCGTCGAGCAGCTTGTGGCGAACGAACTCGTCCTCGTAGCGCAGGCCACCCGGATTGAGAATCCGATCCTCGTGCACGGTGATCGAATTCTCCATCGAGGAGCCAAGCGCATAGCCGGCCTGGCGGAGAATCTTAGCGTCGCGCACGAACCCGAAGGTACGAGCCCGCGACACGTCCTCGTAGTATTTGCGCGGCGTCCAGTCGAAGATCATCCGCTGACGGCCGATGACACGGCTGTCGAAATCGATCTCGAGGTCCAGCAGCCGGCCATTATAGGGTTCGAGCGCCGCGGAGGCCTCGTTATTGCGCACCAGCACCTGGCGCATGATCTTGATGTAGCGGCGTGGCGCAGGCTGCACCACGAGCCCGACCTGCTGGATCGCCTGCACGAACGGCCAGGCGCTGCCATCGAGGATCGGACACTCGCCGCCGGTCAGGACCATATGAGCATTGTCGACGCCCATGCCGGAGAGCGCCGAAACCACGTGCTCGACAGTCGCCACGGAAACGCTGTCGCCCAGGTCGAGCGTAGTGCACAGCGTTGTGCGCGTCACGCGGGAGAAGTGCACCGGCACGGGGCCGTGACGACGGCCGTCGTCGAGCAGGCGCGTGATGGTGTAACCGCTATCGGGCGCAGCAGGCTCGAGAGTGAGGGTAACAGGGGCGCCGGAATGAACTCCGAAACCGCTGAATTCGAGCGCATCGGCCAAAGTCCGCTGCCGCGCCGAAAGTTTATGCATGCTCTAAGGACTCCAGCCCCGTCTGCGACCCGGTGCAGTCATAGACAATAAAATCCCGGCGCGGAAGCCGCGCCGGGGGCGTGTACTCGGGCTTTCCCCCGCGGCTATTAGCCGTGCTTACGGAGGAAGGCGGGGATCTCGATATGCTCTTTCTGTGCCGGCTGCGACGGTGCACGACCATACTGGTCGGCATTGCCGCGGGCCCCTTCGGCACCACCGGAAACCCGCGAATTCCGGGCGCCTCCGGCTTCGATCGCGCTGCGCGCAGCGGCGTCGTCGGCGCTCGGCTCGACCGCAGGCTCGGCCCGCGCCGGCTCATTCGACTTAAGGCTAATGCCGACATTGGAGGCCAGCCGCTTGAACAGCGCACGCGCATTGCGCGGCTCCGGCTCGTGCTTTTCTTGCGCCGCGAGTGACTGCCTTGCAACAGCCGGGAACTCCTCGGTGCGCGGCATCCGGCGCTGACCATCGGGACGCTCGGCGCTGGAGGGCACATAGGCGCTCGGAATCGGCGCTTCGATGAGTCGCGGCGCCTCTTCGAGATGCGTGTGGCTGGCCTGCGGGATGTAAGGCTCGACGGTGATGCCGTCGTCTTCCTGATATTCCTGATAAGCCGGCTCGGCGTAGGAGATCGCCTCGGCTACTGCCTGCTCCACCTGCGTCTCGAACTCGGGCTCGGGCTGAGCTTCGGCAACCGCCGCAGTGCGCTCGGGCATCGCCTGGCGCATCACAGCGGCCTGCAGCGGCACGCGGGCCGGGTTGGCCTTCATCGGCTCGAGCGCCTGGACCATCGTCGCGTCGGTGCCGGTGGCGACGACGGAGACGCGGATCGTGCCGGTCATATCCGGATCGAAGGTGGCGCCGAGGATGATGTTGGCATCCGAGTCGACTTCCTCGCGGATGCGGCTTGCTGCCTCGTCGACTTCGTAGAGCGTGAGATCCGGGCCGCCGGTGATCGAGATCAACAGGCCACGCGCCCCCTGCATCGACACATCGTCGAGCAGCGGGTTGGCGATCGCCGCCTCGGCAGCATGCCGGGCACGATCTTCGCCGGAAGCCTCACCCGTCCCCATCATCGCCTTGCCCATGCCGCGCATCACGGCGCGCACGTCGGCGAAGTCGAGGTTGATCAGGCCTTCCTTGACCATCAGGTCGGTGATGCAGGCGACGCCCGAGTAGAGCACCTGATCCGCCATCTTGAAGGCGTCGGCGAAGGTGGTTTTCTCGTTGGCGACGCGGAAGAGGTTCTGGTTCGGGATGACGATCAGCGTATCGACATGCCGGTGCAGCTCGTCGATGCCGTCTTCCGCCAGACGCGAGCGGCGATTGCCTTCGAACTGGAAGGGCTTGGTCACCACGCCGACGGTCAGGATCCCCTGCTCGCGGGCGGCGCGGGCCACTACGGGAGCAGCGCCCGTACCGGTACCGCCACCCATGCCCGCGGTGATGAACACCATATGCGCGCCGCTCAGGTGGTCGTTGATCTCGTCGTAGCTCTCTTCGGCGGCTGCCCTGCCCACTTCCGGGTGGGAACCGGCGCCGAGCCCCTCGGTGACCGAGACACCCAGCTGGATGATCCGCTGCGCGCTGGAAAGCGCCAGGGCCTGTGCGTCGGTATTGGCGCAGACGAAGTCCACTCCGGACAGGCCCGACGCGATCATGTTGTTGACCGCGTTGCCGCCAGCCCCGCCCACACCGAAGACGGTGATGCGCGGCTTCAATTCTTGAATGTCCGGGATGGTCAGGTTGATGGTCATGAATGGCCCCATGCGTGGCGTGTGAGACCAGTATTAGTCGCCAATTCGTTAACCAGACCCTAACAATGCCCTCAAAACCGTTAACGTGATGGCAATTTGCAAGGCAGGCTAAGCGTTTGGATACATTACGTTAAGCATGAAGGTGAGAGCGCCCGTCGGCGCTCCCGGCCGGGAACACCCGAGACTCAGAAGCTGGTGCGGAGCCAGTTGCCGACGCGCGCGAAATAGCCGTCGGTGCCGGTGAGCCGGGCGGCGCGATGCGGCTCGACGAATTCCTGGGCGCAGACCTGCGGATAGATCAGCATCCCCGCGACGGTGGCGAATCCTGGGCCCTTGGCCATCTCCGGCAGGCCGGAAATGCCCATCGGGCGGCCGTTGCGGACGTTGCGGGCCAGGACGCGGCGCGCCACTTCCGGCAGGCCGGTGAGCTCGCTGGCGCCGCCGGTGAGGACGAATCGACGGCCGCAAATGTCCATCATGCCGGTCGCCTGCATGCGGTCCTTGATGGCGGTGAGCACTTCCTCGACGCGCGGACGGATGATGCGGGTGATGTGCGAACGCGGGATCTGCCCCGGTGCTTCGTCGCGAGTCGCGCCGACCGGGGTGATGGCGATCATGTCGCGCTCGTCGGCCTGGCCCGGCAGCACCGAGCCGTACATGGTCTTGAGTCGCTCCGCATCGGCGATACCGACCGAGAGCTGGCGCGCGATATCGAGCGTCAGGTGGTGGCCACCGATGGCAATCGCATCGGCGTAGACGAGCTGCCCCTCGGAGAACACCGAGACGGTAGTGGTGGCGCCGCCAAAGTCGATGCAGGCGACGCCCAGCGAGCTCTCGTCATCGACGAGCGTCGCAAGGCCCGAAGCGTACGGCGTCGCCATCAGCGCTTCGATCTGCAGGTGGCAGCGGTGCAGCACCAGCTCGATATTGCGCATGGCGAGCGTTTCGGCCGAGACCACCGCGACATCGATCGACAGCTTCTCGCCGACCATGTTCTTGGGATCCTTGATGCCCTTCTGGCCATCAAGGGCGTAGCCGATCGGCAGCGCGTGGACGATCGAGCGTTCGGGGCGGACGGAGCGGTCATTCACCGCGCGGAGTACGCGCTGGATGTCGGCGCGCTCCACTTCCTGGCCGCCGAGATTGACGCCGGCGGAGAAGGTTTCGGAGCCGAGACGCCCGGCGGTGACGTTGACGATCACCGACTGCACTGTGACGCCGGCGGCTCGCTCGGCGATGCCGACGACGGTGCGGACCGCCTGCTCGGCCTTGTCGAGATCAGTGATAACGCCGCTCTTGATGCCCGATGACGGGCCATAGCCGAAGCCGATGACCTCGACATTATGGGTCCGCCCGCGCAGCGACTTGCCCTCGGGACGCGGCACCAGCCGGGCGATGACGCAGCAGATCTTGGTCGAGCCGATGTCGAGCACCGTCACCAGCGAGGTGCGGCCGGGCTGTACGGGCTTGAGCCGCGCGGTCAGGGCATCGGTCATCATGGTCTTACTGCGTCCGAGTTACAGGCACGACGGGAGCCGCGGCCTGAGGCGCCGCAGCGGGAGCGGTCGCCGCCGGGGCGCTCGCAGGTTTCTTGGCCGGCTTCTTGCCCTTGCCGCCTTTGGCCTCGGCGATCTGCGCCGCGGCGATCTCACCGGGCTTGAGCGTCACGATGCCGGGAACGCGCAGGTCGATCACCGACACGTCGCGCTCGAGCAGCGCATAGTCGGTCTGGTACATTTCGAGCTGGTCGAGCGCCTGCGCCACGCCGCTTTCCGGCAATTGCACGCGCAGGCCATTGCGATAGATCAGGTCCCAGCGGCGATCACCGATCCGGCTGAGCGCTGCCAGCTGATCGTCCAGCCCTTCGTGGCGGGCGAGTACCCGCACCATGGCGACGCCGTCATCGCCTGCCCCCTCCCCGATCAGCAGCGGCAGATCGGTATAGGAGCTGATATCGGTGCCGATCTTCTTGCCCGTGTCGTCTATGAGCCAGGTGGTGTCACCGATGCGCCAGCGCGCCACCGGCACCTTCTCGACAATCGAGACGATGACGCGGTTGGGATAGACCTTGCGGACGGTGGCGGATTTGACCGCCCGGAGCCATTCGAGCCGCGCCTGCGCCTTCTGCGCGTCGAAGGTCAGCGTCGAATTGCCGGTGCCGACGGTCAGCAGCGTAATGATGTCCTTGTCGGCGGTCAGGGTCTGCCCGGTGATCTCGATCGCATCGATGCCGAAACCGGCCTGGGCGAACTCGCCCTGCACGAACCGGTAGGCAGTGAGACCGGCCGAACCGATCACATCGCGCGCCTCATAGAGGCCGAAGGCCACGAGCAGCGCCAGGATCGCCGCGACGATGCGGGTAATAACCTGCTTGTGCAGCACCCAGACATGGCTGGCCTTGACCAGGGCGCGACGGCCGGTGCGGGGAAGTGGAACGGGAAAATGACGGGGATCGACAGGCTGGGCGTTGGCGAAACTCTTGGCCCCTACCTGTTGCAACTCGCATCCTCCACCATCCAGGCAACCAGCTCCTCGAACGAGTGGCCGGCATAGCGGGCCTGTTCGGGAACCAGTGACGTTTCGGTCATGCCTGGTTGGGTGTTGATCTCGAGGCAGACGAGCTCGCCGTCCGGCCCTGCCTGGTCGTTGTAGCGGAAGTCGCTCCGCGTCACGCCCCGGCACCCAAGCGCAGCATGCGCCTTAAGCGCCATCTTCTGCACTTTGTCGTAAATTTTCGGTTGAATTTCAGCCGGAATGACGTGGCGCGAGCCGCCTTTGGCGTACTTTGCCTCGTAATTGTAGAAGCTGAGATCGGTGACGATCTCGGTCACCCCCAGCGCCACGTCGCCCATCACCGCACAGGTCAGTTCGCGGCCGGGGATATAGCGCTCGACCATCACCTCTTCGCCCGAGTTCCAATCCTCGCGCAGCAGCTCCTGCGGCGGGTGCGACTGGTCGGCCTTGACGATGAACACCCCAAAGCTCGAGCCGTCGGAAATCGGCTTCACCACATAGGGCGGCGCCATGACGTGGGCGCGGGCGACTTCGGCGCGGTTGGCAATAGTATGATCGGTGACCGGAATGCCGGCCGCCTTGAACATGATCTTGGCCTGGTGCTTGTCCATCGCCAGCGCCGAAGCCAGCACGCCCGAGTGGGTATAGGGAATGCGCAGGAACTCCAGCACGCCCTGGATCGTGCCATCCTCTCCATAGCGGCCGTGCAGCGCGTTGAACGCGACGTCGGGCTTCAATTCCCGCAGCACCTCGGCAATGTCATAACCGACATCCACCTCGGTGACGGTGTACCCGGCATTGCGCAGCGCCCGCGCACACTCGGTGCCCGACGAGATCGACACCGGCCGCTCGTTGGAAATGCCGCCCATCAGGACTGCGACGTGCTTGGTCATGGGGTGATCTCTCCGGCGCCGGTGGCTGTGGACCCCCACCCCTGTCCCCTCCCCGCAAGGGGGAGGGAGACGATGGATCCGCTTGCTTGGGAGGTGAGGTGACGATGATTGGTCGGGAGCGTCGCCCTCCCCCTTGCGGGGAGGGGACAGGGGTGGGGGTCAGCGAGCACCGGCTGGTCGGTGGTCACCTACACCGCTCCCGTGAACGGCTGACCGTCCATGAACTCGCGCACTTCGCGCCCAGGCACGAAATGTCCCATGCGGCGCACTTCCCACTTCAGCTCGATGCCGTGCTTGTCGCGCACCTTCTGGCGAATGCTCTCTCCGACGGTCTCGACCTCGAACGCATCCGCGTCCCCCATGTTGATGAGGAAGTTGGAGTGCATCTCGCTCATTTGCGCCCGGCCGAAGGTGAAGCCGCGGCCGCCGGCCTCGTCGATCACCTTCCAGCTCGAATGCCCCTCGGGGTTCTTGAAGGTCGAGCCGGCGGTCTTGGCGCGCGTCGGCTGCGTGCTCTCACGCCGCTCGGTGACGGTACGCATCTCGGTGAGGATCTTTTCCGAATCGCCGGCAAAGCCCTGATAGACGGCGGAGACGAACACCGCGCCGCGCGGGCCGTTGGACTTGCGATAGAGGTAGCCCATCTGCTCGTTGCTGAGCGTGATGATCTCGCCAGCCCGCGTCACCGCGCGCAACTCCACCATGCGGTTGCGTGTCTCGGTGCCGTAGCAGCCGGCATTCATGTAAAGCGCCCCACCGATGCCGCCGGGAATGCCGCGATAGAACCACAGCCCGTCGATGCCGGCCTCTGCAGAAGCGGTGGCGACCTTCACATCCGGCACCGCGGCGCCGGCGCGCACCCGGTGGCCGTCGAGGATGTCGATGGCGCCGAAGCCCTTGGCCGGCAGCCGGATCACCACGCCATCGAGCCCGCCGTCGCGAATCAAGAGGTTGGAGCCGAGCCCGATAACCGTGACGCGGATTTCGGCCGGCAGGTGCTTGAGGAAGAACGCCAGATCGTCTTCGTCGACTGGACGGAAGAACAGCTGGGCCGGCCCCCCTACCCTCAGCGTCGTCATCTCGTCGAGCGGCTGGTTCGGGATCAGCTGGCCGCGAACTTCGGCGGTCCAGCCACCGAGCGTCGGAAGCAGGTCAGGCCACTGGGGGACATGGACGTTCATGTGAGCTCAGGCTCCTTACCGATCAGGGCGCCAAGTTCGGCGGGCAGCGAGGCCGCCCACTGCGTGATGTTGCCGGCGCCGAGCAGGACGACATAGTCGCCCTCGGCGGCGCGCGAGGCGATCAGCGGCGCCAGGGCTTCCGGCCGGTCGATGACGCGGGCATCGCGGTGGCCGCGGGCCCGGATGCGGGCCACCAGCTCTTCATGCGTTACGCCGTCGATCGGCGTCTCGCCGGCAGCATAAATCGGCGCGACGATCACCGTATCGGCGTCGTTGAAGCAGGTGGCGAACTCGTTGAACAGGTCGTGGACACGCGAATAACGGTGCGGCTGGACCACAGCGATGACGTCGCGCCGGGTCGATTGCCGCGCCGCCTTCAGCACCGCGCCGATCTCCACCGGGTGGTGGCCATAATCGTCGATGACGGTGATGCCGCCGACGGTACCGGTCTTGGTAAAGCGGCGCTTCACGCCGGAGAAATTCTTCAGGCCCTTGCGGATCGCCTCGGCCGGCACCTTCAACTGATCGGCGACAGCGATGGCGGCAGTGGCGTTGAGCGCGTTGTGTTCCCCCGGCATCGGCAGCTCGAGGCCATCGATCCGCAAATGCGTCATGCGGATGCGGTCGCGTATCTCGACCGAAAAATGCTGCACCCCGTCATGGTTTTCGAGATCGACCAGCCGCACATCGGCCTGCGGGTTGCGGCCATAGGTGATGACGCGGCGATCGCGGATCTGCCCGACCAACGCCTGCACCTCGGGGTGATCGAGGCACATCACGGCAAAGCCGTAGAACGGCACGTTCTCGACGAAATTGATGAAGGCCTGCTTCACCTTGTCGAAATCGCCGTAATAGTCGAGGTGCTCGGGGTCGACATTGGTGACGATGGCGACGTCGGCCGGCAGCTTGACGAAAGTGCCGTCGGATTCGTCCGCCTCGACCACCATCCATTCACCGTCGCCGAGGCGGGCATTGGTGCCATAGGCGTTGATGATGCCGCCATTGATGACGGTGGGATCATAGTTCGCCGCATCGAGCAGCGTCGCCACCAGCGTCGTGGTGGTGGTCTTGCCATGCGTGCCGCCAATGGCGATGGCGTTCTTGAACCGCATGATCTCCGCCAGCATCTCGGCGCGGCGGACTACGGGCAGACCGCGGGCGCGGGCAGCGGCAAGTTCCGGGTTGCCCTTCTTGATTGCCGAAGAGATGACGACAACGGCCGCATCCTTGAGGTTCTCGGCGCTCTGGCCGATCTCCACCTCGATGCCCATCTTGCGCAACCGCTGCACGTTGGGGTTCTCGGCGCTGTCCGAGCCGCGCACCTTATAGCCCTGGTTGTGCAGGATCTCGGCGATGCCGCTCATGCCGATGCCGCCGATGCCGACGAAGTGCACCGGTCCGATATTGCGCGGCATCTTCATTGTGGTTTGTTCCCCTTGGCCGCGAGGCGTTCTGCCGCGTCGGCGAGCTTGGTGACGGCATCGGGCTGGCCCAGCAACCTGGCCGCGGCTGCGGCCCGCTGCAGCACATCCCGGTCACCCAGAAGTGATGCCAAGCGAGTGCCAAGCGATAGTGGCGTAAGCGTGGCTTGCTCGGCGATCCAGCCGCCACCGGCGGCCTCCATCACCAGCGCATTGTTCTTCTGGTCGGCATCGATGGCGCCGGGCAGCGGCACGAGGATGGCCGGCCGGCCGATGGCGGTGAGTTCGGCAATGGTCGAAGCGCCCGAGCGCGAGACGACGAGGTGCGACGCGGCCATGCGCTCCGGCAGGTCGTCGAAGAACGCGGCGAGCTCGACATTGACCTTGGCCTGCCGATAGGTCTCTGCCACCCGGTCGAGATCCTCGGCCCGGCACTGCTGCACCACGCGCAGCCGCGCCCGGATCTCCGGCGGCAGCTCGGCGATCGCCGGCGGCACCAGGTCGGCGAATACGCGGGCACCCTGGCTGCCGCCGAACACCAAGAGCCGGATCGAACCGCCGGCATCGAGATCGGGATAGGGCACCTTGGCGACATTGCGGACGCGGTCGCGCACCGGGTTGCCGACCAGCACGGATTTATCGGCAAAGGCCTCGGCCTTGAGGGTGCGTGCAAAGCTCAGTGCGATCAGCCTGGCCATTTTGGCCAGCGCCCGGTTGGCCCGGCCCATCACCGCGTTCTGCTCATGCAGGATGCCAGGAATGCCGCGCAGGCTTGCCGCGACGAAAGGCGGGAACACCGGATAGCCGCCAAAGCCGATCACCGCATCGGGCTTCACCCGCCCAAGCGTACCGTGAGCGACGCCGATGCCGCCGAGGATCTTGAACCCGGCGGTGACGAACTTGATCGGGTTGCTGACCGAGGGCGTCGCCGACGGCACGATATGGGTGGCGCTCGCCGGAAAGCCGTCGCCATAGGAGGCGACGCGGTGATCGGTCATCAACTGGATGTCGTGACCGCGCCGGCGCAGTTCCTGCGCCAACGCCATTGCCGGGAAGAGATGGCCTCCCGTACCGCCGGCCATAAGGACGAATCTGCTCATTCGGCGGGGGATAGCACTCCGCTGCGATAGACGGGAAGCCCGGTCGCGAGACGCTCTTCCGGCTTCTTGCGGGTCAGCGCCAGCATCAGCCCCATGGCGAAGGCGATGGCGAGCATCGAAGTGCCGCCATAGGAGACGAAGGGCAGCGTCATGCCCTTGGGTGGGATCAGACTGAGATTGACCGCCAGGTTGATCGCACACTGCAACCCGAACTGGATCGCGATGGTCGAAGCGGCGAGACGCGAGAACAGGCTCGACTGCTGCTGCGCTCCGATCAGCGCCTTGATCACGATGAAGCCGACCAGCGCCACGAGGAACAGACAGAACAGGATGCCGAACTCCCCGGCGGCGGCCGAGAACACATAGTCGGCATGGGCGTCGGGGATCACCTTGTTGGCCAGCGACTCGCCCGGGCCGCGCCCGAACCAGCCACCTTCGAGCAGCGAACTCAGCGCCTTGTCGACCTGGTAGGTGTTGCCGCCTTCCGGGTTGACGAAACTGTCGATGCGCTTGGCGAAGTGCGGGAAGAACATGTAGGCGGCGAACAGCAGGCCAATGCCTGCCGCGCCCAGCCCGATGATCACGAACCACGAGATGCCGGAAAGGAACAGCAGCACGCCCCAGGTGGCAAGCACCAGCGCCGTCTGTCCGATATCGGGCTGCAGCAGGAGGCCCGCGACGATCACCAGCATGATGCCGGTGGCGATGATGCGGGCCGGCACGCCCGGCCGCTTCATGCTCTCGGCGAACAGCCAGGCGCCGATCACCGCGAAAGCCGGCTTGACGAATTCGGACGGCTGCACAGTGTTGCCGGCGATCGATATCCAGCGCTTGGCGCCCTTCACCTCGACGCCGAAGCGCAAGGTCAGCCACAGCATGATGATCGAAACCACCAGCACCCCCAGCGCGGCGAAGCGCGCCGCGCGGTGCGGGAGCATCGAGGCGGCGACCATCACCGGCACCGCCAGCGCCGCAAAGATCGCCTGGCGGATGATGAAGTGCCACGGCCCGAGCCCGAGTCGCTCAGCCACCGGCGGGCTCGCCGCAAAGCTCAGCAGCACCCCGACCAGCAGCAGCAGGATCAATGCGCCAAGCAGCGACTTGTCGATCGTCCACCACCATTCGGCGATGGGGGTCTTACGCTCGCGTGAAAACATGCTTTGACGCCGCCTGATCGGGACGGCCTCCCGTACGCACAACTAGATGCAAATTGTAGCGCCCGGTTGGTTACCAACTTCGCAACAGATTCGCGTTTTGCGAGTCGGGGGTTATCAGGCAGCGGAGGTAGGTGTTGCTGTCGCGGCAGTGCTCGGCCTCGGCCCTGCCCACCGGAGTCATCCCCGCGAAGGCAGGGACCCAGTGGGATCTCTCAGCCTCAGCGGACACAGCAGCATCCCACTGGGTTCCCGCCTACGCGGGAATGACGTCTGTGGGACCTGCACCTGTGTGCGTCACCTCGCGACTGATCCGCGCTTCGCATCCACTCGACAACGAAGCGGTCTAGCGCAGCTTCAGCGAGCTCAGCCCGATCAGTGCCAGCACGAAACTGATGATCCAGAAGCGGATCACCACCTGGCTCTCGGTCCAGCCCATCATCTCGAAATGGTGGTGGATCGGCGCCATCTTGAACACGCGCTTGCCGGTGAGCTTGAACGACACGACCTGGACGATCACCGAGACCGCTTCGAGCACGAACAGGCCGCCGATGATGGCGAGGACGATTTCGTGCTTGGTCGCCACCGCGATGGTGCCGAGCGCGCCGCCCAACGCCAGCGAGCCGGTATCACCCATGAAGATCTGCGCCGGCGGAGCGTTGAACCACAGAAAGCCCAGGCCCGCGCCGATCAGCGCGCCGCAGACCACCGAGAGTTCGGCGGTGCCGGGGACCGGGTTGAGAAACAGGTATTCCGAAAAGGTCGCAGAGCCGACGAGATAGGCGATGAGCCCGAAGCAGGCCGCCGCCACCATCACCGGCACGATCGCAAGGCCATCGAGACCGTCGGTGAGGTTCACCGAATTGCCGGCAGCGACGACGACGAAGGCGCCGAACAAGACGAAGAACCAGCCGAGATTGATCGCCAGCCCTTTGACGAACGGGAAGAACAGCGATGTCGAGGTGGCCGGATCGCCGAGCACCGAGATGAAATAACAGGCCACCGCGCCGATGATCGCCTCGAGGATCAGCCGCTGCCGGCCGGAAAAGCCGGCATGCGACATGCGCTTGACCTTGAGGTAATCGTCGTAAAGGCCGATGGCGCCGAACGAAACCGTAACCCCCAGCACCACCCAGACATAGCCGTTCGAGAGGTTCGACCAGAGCAGGATGGAGATCACCGTCGCCGACAGAATCATCAACCCGCCCATGGTGGGCGTGCCCTTCTTGGTCAGCAGGTGCCCGGCCGGGCCATCTTCGCGGATCGGCTGGCCTTTGCCCTGCCGGATGCGGAGCGCCGCGATCATGCCGGGCCCGAACAGGAAGACGAAGAACAGCGCGGTCATCACCGCGCCGGCCGTCCTGAAGGTGATGTAACGGAACACATTGAAGGCGGCGAGGCTATCGCCCAACTGCCCGAGGAAATACAGCATGCTGTCGGTGTCCCACCCGTCGGACTGGAGCGTCTTACTGGAAGCGCTCGCGGATCTTCTGCACCAGAGGTGAGAGGCGGACGCCTTTCGACCCTTTGACCATAACTGCGTCGCCATAGGCAAGCGCCGAGAGCACGCTGTCACTGATCTCCTCGGCGCTCGGCATATGGGTCACACCGGGGATCTCGCGGTCGCTTTCGGCGCGGTGCCGCAGCTCATCGGCGAGCGAGCGCATCGCCGCGCCGACCAGATAGATCTTGGTGGCGCCGGTCTTCAGCACCGCGTTGGCGAGCCCGGCATGCAGCTGCGGTCCTTGCGGGCCCATTTCCAGCATGTCGCCGAGCACCAGGAACTTGCGGCCGTCGGGCGGACGCACCGAGCCATAGAGATCCATCGCCGCGGTCATCGAAGCGACGTTGGCGTTATAGCTCTCATCGACCAGCAGCAGCGGCTTGGCGCCGGGGCCGAGCCGCAGGGTCAGCCCCCTGCCCTCCGGCGCCCCGAACTTGGCGAGCGCCGCAACTGCCGAGCGGGTGCCCTCGCCCGAGAGCTGCGCTACCGCCAGCGCCGCCACGGCGTTCGCCACCATGTGGCGGCCAGGCACCTGCAGCCTGAGATCGTAGCGGTCGGCGCCATGCGTCACTTCGGCCAGTGTCATCGAGGCTGAGGTGTCGACCCGGCCGATGTGCCAGTCGGCGCTCTCATCGAAGCCGTAGGTCACCACACTTGCCACGCCTGCCGCGCGGGCGTGGGCGAACAGGATGTGCAGGTAGTCGTGGTCGGCGTTGAGCAGCGCCGTGCCGCCCGGCTCGAGCCCGAGGAAGATTTCGGCCTTGGCTGCGGCGATATCGGCGACCGAGTCGAAAAACTCGAGATGCGCCGCCGCCACCGTGGTGATGACGGCAACATGCGGACGAACCATCTTGACCAGCGGCGTGATCTCGCCGGCATGGTTCATGCCGATCTCGAACACCCCGAACTGCGCTTCGCGCGGCATTCGGGCCAGCATAAGCGGCACGCCCCAATGGTTGTTGAAGCTCTTGATCGAGTAGTGCGTCTCGCCGGCGGCGGCGAGCACGGTGCGGATCGCTTCCTTGGTCGTGGTCTTGCCGGCGCTGCCGGTCACCGCGATGAACTGGCCGCGATTGCGGGCCCGCGCCGCGATGCCGAGCTGCTCGAGTGCCTTGAGGGTGTCGAGCACGACAATCAGGTTCTCGCCGCCATGTGCGGCGTGATAGGCCTCCGACACCAGCGCCGCGGTCGCGCCGGCCTCGATCGCCTTGCCGACGAAATCGTGCCCGTCATGGGTGTCGCCGCGAATGGCGACGAACAAGGCGTCGGGAGCAATCTCGCGGGAGTCGATCGAGATCGAGGAGATCGGGCCATCCGACAGGCCTTCGGGCCGGCCGCCGGTGGCTTTGACGACCTCGGCGACGGTCCAGAGCGGTCGCATCGGCGCTAGAATCCTTTCAGCGTCTCCAGCACCACTTCGTGGTCGGAGAAATGGTGCTTGGTGGTGCCGACGATCTGATAGTCCTCATGGCCCTTGCCGGCAATCAGCAGCACATCGCCCGGCTCCAGGCGTGCGATGCCGGTCTCGATCGCCTTGCGCCGGTCGCCGACCTCCAGCGCCTCGGGCGCCGCCGCGAGAATCTCGGCGCGAATCGTCGCCGGATCTTCGGTGCGCGGGTTGTCGTCGGTGACGATCACGTCGTCGGCCAGCCGTTCCGCCACGTCGCCCATGATCGGGCGCTTGCCCTTGTCGCGGTCGCCGCCGCAGCCGAACACCACGCGCAGCTTGTTGGTGGCATAGGGCCTAAGCGACTCGAGCGCCGTCTCCAGCGCCACCGGCTTGTGCGAGTAATCGACGAAGATCGCCGCGCCATTGTGCTCGGCCACCAGCTCCAGCCGGCCCTTGGCACCCTTGAGGTGTTCGAGCGCCTGCACAGCCTTGTCGGCCAGCGCACCGGTGGCGACGGCCAGCGCCAGCGCCACGGCGGCATTGTTGACCTGGAACGCTCCGGTGAGCGGCAACAGGAAGCTGACCGGCTCGCCGACCATCCGGCCGGTGACGCGCTGGCCATAGCCTTCGTTGCGGATGTCGGTGAGTTCGAGGAAAGCGCCTTCCTTGCCCACCGTCATCAGCGTCGCGCCGCGGTCGAGCGCCGCGAACAGGAACGGCATGTGCTCGGGGTCGTCGGCATTGACCACCGCCGCGCCGCCTTCGGCGATCAGGTCGGTGAACAGCCGGAGTTTTGCATCCCGGTAGGTGTTCATGTCGCGATGGTAGTCGAGGTGGTCGCGGCTGAGATTGGTGAAGGCCACCGCGTTGAAGCGGATGCCGTCGACGCGCCGCTGATCCAGTCCCTGGCTCGAGGCCTCCATGGCGATGTGGCCGATGCCCTCGGCCTTGAGCTCGCCGAGGTCGCGGTGCAGCGACAGCGCATCGGAGGTGGTGAGTTCGCGCGGCCGGATGCCGGCGCGGGTCTCGACTCCCACCGTGCCGAGGCTCGCCGCGGCGATGCCGCAGGCGTCCCAGATCTGGCGCACGAACGAGACGATCGAGGATTTGCCGTTGGTGCCGGTGACGGCGACAGCGACATCAGGCTGCGGGGCGAACTGCCGGGCGGCGGCCTGTGCATAGGCGGCGCGCACATCTGCGACCAGCACCACCGGGATCCCCGGGTCGGCCTCCGGCTGGCGATCGCTGATCATCACACTGGCGCCGCGGCCGACGGCTTGCGCCGCAAAGCCATCACCATGCACGCGCGTGCCGGGCAGCGCGAAGAACGCCTCGCCGCGCCCGATGGCGCGGCTATCGGAATTGACGCCCTCGACCTCGATGGCTGGGATTTGCGGGGCTCCCGCCCCTTGCAGCAGTTCTGTGAGCGCGAAAGGCACGTCCACGCTTTCTTCTCGAATGGCTTCAGCGGAGTTCGACTGGGACAAGGCTGGTATCCAACATTTCGCTGAAGTCGGGCGCGATTCCAAGCATCGGCGCAACCCTCTGCACCACACGACCGGTCACCTGACCGGCATTCCAGCCGGCGGTGTGCCCCGACTGAGCGTTCTCATCCTGCGGTTCGTCGACGATCACCACCATGGCGTAGCGCGGATTGTCGAGCGGAAAGGCCGACGCGAATACCGCAAAGGTCTTGTCGGAAGAGTATGTCCTTCCGACGACCTTTTCGGCGGTGCCGGTCTTGCCGCCGGCGCGATAGCCATTCGACAGCTTGTTCATCTGCGTACCCGAACCCTCGAGCGCGTTGAGCCGCATCAGGTAGCGGATTTCTGCACTGGTGCTGGGTGAAATCACCTGCTCGTAGAGCTGGCGGGCTTCGGCTTCGCTGCGCTTGTAGAGCGTCGGCGGCACCATGTTGCCATCGTTGACGAAGGCGGCGACGGCGCGAACCATGTGCAGCGGCGACACCGACAGGCCGTGCCCGAAGCTCGAGGTCGCCGCAACGATCTCGGAGAACTTGTCCGGCACCTTGGGCTTGCGCATTTCCGGCAGCTCGAACGGCACCGGCTTGTCCATGCCGATCTTGCTCAGGAAGGCGCGAAAATCGTCCTTGCCCATCTGCTGCATGATCTTGATGGTGCCGATGTTGGACGAGTATTTGTAGACCTCGGGCACGCTGAGCACGCGGTGCTTGCCGTGGAAATCGTCGATGGTGAAGCGGCCGAAGCGCACCCCGAAACGGGCGTCGAACTGGTCGGTGATCCGCACCTTGCCGCTATCGAGCGCACCGGCAAGCGTGATCGTCTTGAAGGTCGAACCGAGCTCGTAAATGCCCGAGGTGATGCGGTTGAAGCGGTCGTTCTTCACCCCGTTATAGTCCTGGAACAGGGTGGATGGATTGTTCGGGTCGAAGTCCGGCAGCGATGCCAGGGCGACGATTTCGCCGGTCTTTACGTCCATCATCACGCCGGCAGCGGCGATCGCCTTGTAGCGGACCAGGGCATCCTGCAACTGCTCGTACATCACGTGCTGCACGCGCAGGTCGATGGCGAGGTTCACCGGCGTCATCTCGTTGCCGCGCGCCAGGCCGATCGACTGCAGCAGCGCCAGGCTGTCGTCGTCCATGTGCTTTTCGATGCCCATGGTGCCCTGGTTGTCGATATTGACCGAGCCAAGGATGTGCGAAGCCTCCTGCCCCGAGGGGTAGAAGCGCTTGCTTTCAGTGACGAAATCAAGCCCGGGGATGCCAAGCTGGAAGATCTTCTCTTCGATTGCCGGGGTCAGCTCGCGCTTCACCCAAACGAAGCCCTTGTCGCCGGTGAGGCGCTTGCGCAGCCAATCCTCGTTGAGGTCAGGCAGCACGGTGCGGAGCTTCACCACCGCCTCTTCGACATCGATGATGCGGCGCGGTTCGGCGAACAGCGACGGCACGCGGATATCGACCGCCATCTCGAGCCCGTTCCGATCGAGCACCGGCGGGCGGCTGGCGGTGATGACGTCACGCTCGATGCCTTCGATGGTGGAATCGGTGACGGTGGCGCCGAGCTGGATCAGCCGGCCGCCGACCGTGCCGAACACCAGCACCAGCGCCACGATGACCCAGCGGATGCGCGCCTTGGTGAGATTGCCGCGCGACTTCCGCCCGCCATCGAGCGAAATGGTCTCGGCGCCTTCGGTGATGATCGCCATCTAGTTGGCCTCGATCAGCTGTTCGATCGGGTCGATGCCCGCATCGAGCGAAGAGAGCAGCGCGTCGAGCGCCGCGGTATCGGGGGCGGCCGGACGCATCGGCAGGTTGTCCATGCGGCCGAACTGATCCTGCGCCGTCGGCACCAAAGCCAGCGCCTCCTGGTGGCGGGCAACGATCGGCGCGACATGGGCCGGCTGGTTGAGGTACGACCAGTCGGCCTTCAGCAGGCTGAGGTCGCCTTCCTGCCGGTCGATCTTGCGCTCCAGCGCCACCTTGGCGCTGGCGATATCCTCGACCGAGTACTTGAGCGCGTAAACGCCGACCAGCCCGACGAGGCTGGTGCAGACCATTACGGCGTTGAGCATCCTGATCATGCGGCACCTCGCGACAGCGGCACACCCAGCCCGGCATAGCTCGCGGCCCGCGCCGGAGCGGCAGTCCTGACGCCGGCACGAAGCGTGGCGGAACGCGAGCGCGGGTTGCGCGCGAGCTCGGCGGCACCGGCCTTCAGCGCCTTGCCGACCCGGGCCCAGCGAGGCGCTTCCAGCACCACCTGCGGCAAGTGGCGAGACTGGGTCGGGGCGCCCTTCTCAGGGTCGAAGAAGCGTTTGACGATACGGTCTTCCAGCGAGTGGAAAGTGACGACGGCGAGCCGCCCACCCTCGGCCAGCAGCCGCTCGCTGGCGAACAGCCCGCCGACCAACTGGTCGAACTCGCCGTTCACAGCGATGCGCAGTGCCTGGAAGCTGCGCGTCGCCGGATGCGCATCGCCGGGTTTGCGGCCAATGGTCTTTTCGATGAGCCGCGCCAGCTGCGTCGTGGTCGAGATCGGCGCCGTGGCGCGCGCCGCAACGACGGCGCTGGCGATCCGGCGCGACTTGCGCTCCTCGCCGAAGGCGAACAGCAGGTTGGCGAGGTCGGCTTCATCGAGTGTGTTCACCAGATCGGCAGCGGACTCGCCATCCGATGACATCCGCATGTCGAGCGGACCTTCCTGCATGAACGAGAAGCCGCGCTGCGCCTGGTCGAGCTGCATCGAGGAGACGCCGATATCGAGCACCACGCCATCGACTGGACCGCCCGCCAGTTCATCCAGATTGGAAAAGGTGCCGGCCACGAATTTGAACTGACTCGGGAAATCGGCGCCAAGCCGCTCGGAGTGCGGCAGCACTGAAGGGTCGCGGTCGAGCGCTACTACGGAGGCACCGGCCTCCAGCAGAGCGCGGGAATAGCCGCCGGCTCCGAAAGTGCCATCGAGGATGCGGGCGCCCTTCAGCGGGGCCAGCGCATCGAGCACCTCGGCCAGCAGCACCGGCACATGCGGCGCCTGGCTGTCGCTGCCCTTGGGCTCACTCATTCCCGCTCGAACTCCACGCCGGCTCTGCCGGTACAAAATCACCCATGCTGGGTATCGGCGCACTTTGCGGCGGGGAGGTTAAGGTTCCATTGAGGTTACGGGCATGTTCACCACGATGGAGCCGACCTTGTGCCCGGTCTCGACTCGGGCATGCGCCGCGGCGATCTCAGCGAGGGCGTACTCGCGCTCGATGACGGTACGGAGCTTCTCCTGTCGTACCCAGTCGAACAGCTGCACCAGGTCCTTGGCCTTGTCCGCGGGACGCCTCAGGCCCGTCGCGGCAAAACGGGCCCGGCGGCCGGATTTCCTGAGCATCGTGGGCGACAGCATCGGCACCGGCGAGAGGTAAATCCCCTCCGGCCTGAGCGCCGCGTGGCAACGAGCGAAGCTTGATTTGCCGACCGTATCGAAGATCACGTCGTAAGCGGCATCCGCGGCGGTGAAATCCTCTTTGGTGTAGTCGATCACCCGATCCGCCCCGAGCGCCCGGACCAGCTCGACATTCCGCGTACTGGTGACCCCGGTGACCACGGCGCCCATGGCTTGGGCCAACTGCACGGCGGTGGTGCCGATGCTGCCCGACGCGCCGTTGATCAGCACATGCTGGCCCGCCCGTACCTGCCCCTGGTCACGCAGGAACGGCAGCGCCGTGAGCCCGCCATCGCAGAGCCCGGCCGCGGCGGCGAAGGTCACGCCGGCCGGCAGTTTGACGATGGCGCCCGCCTGATCGACAGCGGCAAACTGAGCATGCGCAGCCAGCTCCGGACCGGTTGAACCGGCAACCCGATCGCCAATGGCGAAGCCGGTCACACCGGCTCCGACCCGAACGACGATGCCGGCAAATGCATCGCCGAGGATCGGCAGGCGCGGCTTGAACGGGCCGGAGAACAGCCGCGCGATCCACAATTCGCCATTGCGGAACGCCACATCGGAGGGCGTGACGACGCTGGCATGGATCTGCACCAGCACCTGCTCGGGCCCCGGTTCCGGCGTCGGCACCTGGCGAATGGCAAGAGCCTCGGGTGAACCGTAGCGGTCGACAATTGCAGCAAGCATCACTCGCCCTCCCCACGATACTGGAACACGTCTTCGAGCGGCACGCCGAAGGCCCGCGCGACCCGGAAGGCGACTTCGAGCGAGGGCGAGTAGCGCCCCTGCTCCATGGCGACTATGGTCTGGCGGGTGACGCCCACCTTCTCGGCCAGCGCCGCCTGGGTCATCTCGCCGGCATTGAAGCGCAGCGTGCGGATGGTGTTGTCGATCCGCGCCTGTCCCTTGCCCATGGCCGTCAGCCGATCCGGTAGTAGACCAGCCGCGAAGCGGCATCGACGACGCCAGCCAGCATCAACCCAGCGAACAGCACATAGGCGGCTTCTGCCGCATCTGCGCCGAAGGCGAGAGTGAACAGGCTGGCGACGCCGGCGATCGAGGCGACGAGATAGGCATTGCGCATGCCGCGCATGCCCACCAGCTTGTCGCGCTCGTCCGCCTTCTCGTCCTTGAACTCCTCACGCCGGGCGATGGAGACGAGGATCGACATCACGATCATCGCGGCGATGTTGAACAGCACGACATAAAGGATGGCCCAGAGCAGCCGGCCGGCCACCGCCGCGACCGTAGCCGGCGGGTTGGTCAACGCCTCGAAGATCACCCAGGCGCCGATCACGATCGCCGCGACGATGTTCACCACGGCTTCCCATTCCTTGAAACTCATCTCGGCCTCCCAGCCTCGGTTCAGTGTTGGGAGGCCATGTAAGGTAAGTCAGACCAAGTGTCAAATTTTTCATACACATTGTCGCAAATATGGGACTCGAATGTGCCACCGCCGCGGTTCACGATGGAATGCACCAATCGCTATTCAAACTCGGTGTCATCCCAGCAAAAGCTCATAGGCGCTAAGGTAGAAAGATGGGCTTTGTCACAGCTGTCTCCCCACCCACGGTGTCACCCCGGCGGAGGCCGGGGCCCATCCCGAGATGGTGAGGTATTTGCGCAAGTGCCGCCACATCTCAGGATGGGTCCCGGCCTTCGCCGGGATGACATCGAGTTCTTGGGTGCCGCTGGTGGCGAACTCATGTCGGGGGTTTACGCTTAACTTAGCGCACATGGCCCCATGGGTTGGCGCAGCTCGGCCGCCATGCGAAAATTGAAATGCCAGTTGACCTATAAGCCGGGTTCTGTAGGGCCTGCGTCTCACGACGCTGACGTGGTGACCATTCATCTTTGACCGGCATTACTGCCGGCCTTATGCAACCAACCCGGATGACAGGCCTCGAAAACCGGCTGGGGCGAGCCCCGCGTCATCCCTATTTGGTCTTGCTCCCGGTGGGGTTTGCCGTGCCGTCCCTGTTGCCAGGTCCGCGGTGCGCTCTTACCGCACCCTTTCATCCTTACCGCGCGCGAACGCGTGGCGGTTTGCTTTCTGTGGCACTTTCCCTGGGGTCGCCCCCGGCGGCCGTTAGCCGTCACCGTATTTCGATGGAGCCCGGACTTTCCTCTCCCACGGAAACAGGAGCGGCCACCCGGTCAACTGGCGAGGCGCATATGGGGGATGCCGCCGGGTCCAGTCAAGCGCAGTCAGGTTGCCCGCCGTCAGGCGGCGCGCTTCATGATCTGGTTGTAGGCGTTGTTGATCGCCGCCATGCGCGCAGTCGCCACGTCGATCAGTTCCTCGGGCACGCCCTTGGCGATCAGCCGGTCGGGGTGATGCTCGGCCACCAGCAGGCGATACACCCGCTTCACCTCGTCACGCTCGGCGCTGGGCGCGAGGCCCAGCACGATATAGGGGTCGGCGCCCTTGTCGAACAGCACGTGCTGCGAGGTCAGTTGCTCGAACCGCGCGTCGTCGAAGCCGAAGATGTCGCTGACATTCTTCAGGTAATCGAGCTCGGCCTCGTGGATCATGCCGTCGGCCGAAGCGATGAAGAACAGGCTGTCGAGCACGTGCTCCAGCGTGTCCGGGCTGTCGATGAAGAAGCGGCGCACCTTCTTGGCATAGGCCTCGTAGCCGGCCACATCCTGCTGGGCGAGCTTGAACAGCTTGTCGACCTGCTCTTCGATGCCCGGTGGAATCTCGACGGTGCGCTGAAAAGCGCGCAGTTCCGAAGCGGTGACCACGCCGTCCGACACCGCCATCTTGGCCGAAAGTGCAATCAGCGCCAGCGTGAACGCGGCGTCGCGGCCACCCGGCAGCCAGGTGTCTGGATCCAGCGCGTTGATGATCGAGCCAACCAGCCCCGTGCGTTCGGTGGCCGAACCAATGAAGGCACTAAGACGTTGCCAGACCGACATATGCCTCTCCGATCTCGGCGCACAATAGCCGCCGAACGGGAATTTCATAGCCATGAGACATGCGGCGGATTGCATCGTCGGCCCCTGAGGCATTTCGCCGTTTTCGGCGAAAGCGCGCTTATGACGTTTCGGCCGCCTGGTGAGGCGGCCGCAGCTTTCAGAAGAAGAAGAACTCGTCGTCCTCGACCGGCCGCTTCTTCCTGTTCGGTCCCTCATCGAGGAAGAACCCATCCGGATCGTAACTGTCCTCGGCCGAGGTCTGCGACAACAGGCCCTTGCGCTCGAGGTAGTCGGCCAAGGAGCCCGAATCCCACTCCTCGAGCTGGTCGCCGGTCACCACCTCGTCGTCGCTGAGCGGGAACGGTTCGACGGCAGCATTCTCCTGCTGCTTCACCTTGTTCTCGTCAAGGATCAGCGGCTTTTCGGCAGCCGGCAGCGAAGCGACGGCAGTCGCCTTCGGCCGCGCATCGCGCGGCAGCGGCACCGGCGGCGTCTCGGTCGGGGCGACAGTCGCCACTTCCGTGGGCGCCTTGATCGGTGTCGTCGGCGAGATCGGCTTCAGCTTCACCGGCGCCGTCGGCTTGTCGGTCGTCGACGCGGACGGCGTCGCGCCGTCACCGTCGGAAATGTACGAGGGCAGCTTCTTGCCCTTGGAGAGCAGCTTGTCGACCGGGTCGGTGGTGACGCTGGCGGTCTCGATCGGATCGGTTGCCGCAGGCTTTGCGGCCGCGGGAACCTTCAACAGGGGCTTGGTCGCGCCGGCGTCTGCCGTCGTCACGGCGCTGTTCGCCGCACCGCTGGTCGGGTTGCCGACGACCATGTTCGCGGCGGGCACCGCGAGGATGACGACTAGACCGGCCCAGGCCAGTCCGCCCTTCACCTTGCCATCGAGTTTCATAGCCTGCTGTCCTTCAACTTGCCCCCGTCCCCACTGCCCGACGGAAGCCAATTAACGTGGCCATTTTGTGGATGGCCGGGGCACTGCCCCACTCTGGACGCTGCCCGAGTCCACCTGAACACACGCTGAACACGTTACCAGCGACTTCCACTCAGTCGGGTCTGGCCCCCAGCAGTCGCGCCAATGCCAGAACCAGGTTGGAGCGGTTCAGCGTGTAGAAGTGGAATTCCGTAATCCCATTGTCGACCAGTTCCAAGACCTGCTCGGCGGCGACCGCCGATGCAACCAGCGCATGGGTCTCGGGATCCTCCTCCAGCCCTTCGAACCGCTCCGCCACCCAGCCGGGGATCGACGCACCGCAGCGCGCCGCAAAGCCGGAGATCTGCTTGAACGAGTGGATCGGCTGGATGCCCGGCACGATAGGCGCCGTGATCCCGGCTGCCCGGGCCCGATCGACAAGACGAAAATAGTCGTCGTTGTCGAAGAACATCTGGGTGATGGCGCGCGTCGCGCCGGCGTCGAGCTTGCGCTTCAGGTTGTCGATGTCCGCTTCCCAGTTCGGGCTCTGCGGATGCTTTTCGGGATAGGCCGCAACCGAGATATCGAAATTGCCGATCTTGCGGATGCCGGCGACCAGGTCGGCGGCATTCCTGTAGCCATCGGGGTGCGGCGTAAACGGCTTGCCGATGCCTTCGGCCGGATCGCCGCGCAGCGCCACGATGCGGCTGATCCCCGCCTCCTGGTAGCCACGCACCACCGCATCGACCTCGTCCCGTGTCGCACCGACACAGGTGAGATGGGCCGCGGCATCAACGCCCGTGTCGGCCTTCACCCGGCTCACCATTCTCAGCGTGCGCTCGCGCGTCGAGCCACCGGCCCCATAGGTGACCGAGACAAAGCGCGGATGCAGCGGCGCGAGCTTATGAATCGACTCCCAGAACCGCTCTTCCATGACGTCGGTCTTGGGCGGGAAGAACTCGAACGAGACCTGGAATTTCGGCCGCTCGTCCGGGCGCCTGCGGCTCGGGCGGTCGGTGTAGTCAGTACTCATATCGAATTGTCCGTCTCGTCGCTGAGCCGCCAGAGGCACACGGTGAGCCCCTCGGTCGGATTGGTGGGTGGGAAGGATTTGAGCTCGGTGACCGAGAGATCGGCGGCACGCGCCCAGCCGGCCATCTGCGCCTCGCTGAGCCCCAGGCGCCGATGCGCGTGATGCGAGCGCAGGAACTCGAGCCCGTGCGGCGCGAAATCGACGATCAGCATCTCGCCACCCGGCTTCAGGGCGCGACGGGCCTGCGCCAACACCCGCCCAGGATCATCGAAATAGTGCAGCACCTGATGGATCACGATCACGTCGGCCCGCCCGGCTCCGGCATCGAGATCGGCAATATCGCCGAGCCGCACCTGGGCGTGGCCGATGGCGCACGAGGCGAGCTTGGCCCGCGCCACCGCGATCATCTCGCGGCTCGCATCGATGCCGATGCCGCGCCGATAGTGCCCGGCGAGCAGTTCGAGCATCCGGCCGGTGCCGGTTCCGAGGTCGATCAAGGTGTCGACCACCCTGCCCTGCATAGCCTCGACGATGGCGGCCTCCACCGCCTCTTCGGGGACATGCAGCGAGCGCAGCAGATCCCAGCTGTCGGCAACCTTGGCGAAATATGCCGCCGCCTGCTCGGCCTGGTTGAGCCGCACCGCTTCGAGCCGTTGCCGGTCGCGCAGCCGCTCGGCATCATCGGCCGACAACCGGCCGATCAGCCAGCGCGCCAGATCGCCGCCGGGCCCGTCAGGCGCGAGGCCGTAATAGGCCCAGGCGCCCTCGGCGTTGCGGGTGATCAGCCCGGCATCGGCAAGCAGTTTGAGATGCCGTGATACCCGCGGCTGGCTCTGGCCCAGGATTTCGGTGAGGTCCTTGACCGACTGCTCGCCATCGGCCAGCAATGCCAACAGGCGCAGCCGGGTGGTTTCCCCCGCCGCGCGCAGCACCCCAACCAGATTCGCTGTGTCGTTCATGTCGCCTCACGAGATATAAAGATATCTTTATATGCGTTGAGCCACTTGGTCTAGGGGAACGTGAAAGCACGCCCCATTTCGAACGTTCCGTCGGTGTCACACAAAGAAAAACGGCAGCCCTCACGGACTGCCGTTGACGAGTTGGACAGGCTTTGGATCAGGCAGCGCCGACGACATCCTCGTTGGGAAGCCGGCGGCGGAAGGCGTGGGTGCGCCAGAGCTCGAAGATGCCGACCGCTTCGTCCTTGCTCAGCGCCTCGAAGCGCCGCCGGACATTCTGCAGGTCGGCCTGGCTCGGCAGATCGCGCCACGGCATCGAGGCGATCATCGCCTCGAACAGGTCGGGCTGGATGCCCAGGGCACGCAGCGCCACGGTGATCGCCACATAATCCTGCATGGCGAGCCACTTGACGAAGACTTCGGGGCCGACGCGCAGCAGCATGGTGAGCGCCGCGGCGGTGTGGTGGCCGTAGCCGAAGCGGGCGAAGCGGATCAGCGCCCGCTCGTCGAGTTGCTTCCGGTCCGACAGCGCCTTCACCTGGTTGTAGGCGACCTTCCACTCCTGGCTCGAGAAGCCCGCGCGGTTACGCATGCGGTTGTAGACCACCGCCTGCACCTTGCCGACAGTAACCGGATCGACCCGCGGGTCGATGCGCGACATGGTCTCGCGCACCCGGTCGCCCACCGCTTCGATCTTGCCGCCGAGGCTCTTCCAGTCGAGGTCTTCGCGGCCCCTGAGGTCCGCGGCGATGGCGGCATCCGACGCGGCGCGCTCGGCGAGGCGCTCCAAGGCCTGCTGACCGATCTCCGCATTGGTATTGCGCACCAGCTTGATCACCGAAGCCGTTTCGCCGTGCTCGACGATCGCCTCACCCACCCGCTCGGGAACCTGCGTGCGGCCGGCAATGGCGACGCGGTGCTCTTCGGTCTGGTTGGCGATGATTTCGATGAGATCGTCATCGCTCAGTACGTTGGAGAATTCGAGCAGCGGCTGCGCCACCTCGATCTCGTCATTGGCGAGCTTGACCACCACATTGCCCGGCGCGCGGTCGAGCGGCGCGAGGAGCTTGGCCACATGGGCCCGCGCCTCGGATTCAACCAATTCGGCCAGCTGGCACAACACCTCGTCGTACTGCGCGACCTGCTCGTCATCGCAGCGATCCGACACGTAGGAGTAGAGCTGGGCCATGTTGCGGAACAACTGATCGCGTTCCACGATGTTGGAGTCACCGTTGAGGACCCTGAACGTAGAGAACGCTCGGGTGGTGCCTTCTTCCATCTCAGTCATGTCACTTCCCTCCGGCTTCTGCCGTACCGGAGCAATTTGGCCCGCCAGTTAAGTGCGCGCGCTGAAGGTAAGTGCGGACATTTGATTCAAATTGCACGGAGTTTGGTGAGTCTTGGTTGACCACCGCCCTCTCGGCCATCTCCCCCCTCGCGGGGGAGAATGGAATTTCTTGGGCTTAGCTTCTTGGCTAAGCCTTAGAAATTCCAAGAGGGGGGACGTGGTGGGCACCGTGGCGCCCCATCCCCCTCTGGCGAAAACTAAGGACTTGGCCAAACGGCCAAGCCCAAGTTTTCGCATTCTCCCCCGCAAGGGGGGAGATGAGCATCGAGTTTGTGGCGCCCTCCCCCAAGGGAAGGCGCCGAAGTGCCAGATCACACCAGATCGAACCGATCGGCGTTCATCACCTTCACCCAGGCCGCGACGAAATCCTTCGCAAACTTCTCGGTCGCATCCGACTGGCCATACACCTCGGCGAGCGCTCGCAGCTGCGAGTGCGAGCCGAAGATCAGGTCGACGCGGGTGGCGGTCCACTTGGGCTCGCCAGTGACGCGATCGACGCCCTGGTAGACGCTGTGGTCTTCCGATGCCGGACGCCACTTCGTGCCCATGTCGAGCAGGTTGACGAAGAAGTCGTTGGTCAGCGTTTCCGGCCGAGTGGTCAGCACGCCATGCTGCGGCTGGCCCGCCTTTAGGGCCCGGAGCCCGCCCACCAGCACCGTCATCTCCGGCGCGGTGAGGCCGAGCAACTGGGCGCGATCGACCAGGTTCTCTTCCGGCGACAACCGCTGGCGACCGTTCGAGTAGTTGCGGAAGCCATCCGCCGTCGGCTCGAGCGGCGCGAACGACGCCGCATCGGTCTGCTCGGCGGTGGCATCGGCGCGGCCCGGAGTGAACGGTACCGTGAGATCGAAGCCGGCATCCTTGGCCGCCTTTTCGATGCCCACCGAACCGGCGAGGACGATCAGGTCGGCCAGCGACACCGGCTTGCCGAACTCGGCCTGGATAGCCTCGAGGTGGCCGAGCACCTTGCCCAGTTGCTCGGGCTGGTTCACCGCCCAATCCTTCTGCGGCGCAAGACGGATGCGGGCCCCATTGGCGCCGCCGCGCATGTCCGAGCCGCGATAGGTCGACGCCGAGGCCCAGGCCGTGCTCACCAGCTCCGACACCGTGAGGCCGGTGGCCAGTATCTTCGCCTTCAGCGCCGGGATATCGGCGTCGTTGACCAGCTCGTGCGTAACCGCCGGGATCGGATCCTGCCAGATCAGGTCTTCCGCCGGCACTTCCGGGCCGAGGTAGCGAACCTTCGGGCCCATGTCGCGGTGGGTCAGCTTGAACCAGGCGCGGGCGAAGGCGTCGGCGAACTGGTCGGGGTTCTCGAAAAACCGGCGCGAGATCTTCTCGTAGGCCGGGTCGAACCGCAGCGCCAGGTCGGAGGTCAGCATCGAGGGAGCGTGGCGCCGTTCCGGGTTATGCGCGTCCGGCACAGAATTGGCGCCCATGCCGTGCTTGGGCGTCCACTGATGGGCGCCGGCCGGGCTCTTGGTCAGCTCCCACTCGTAGCCGAACAGGTTCCAGAAGAAGTTGTTGCTCCACTTGGTCGGCGTCGAGGTCCAGGTGACTTCGAGGCCGGAGCCGATGGCGTCGCCGCCCTTGCCGGTGCCGAACGAGCTGACCCAGCCAAGCCCCTGCTCTTCGATGCCGGCCGCTTCCGGCTCGACCCCCACGAGCTTGGCGTCGCCCGCGCCATGGGTCTTTCCGAAGGTATGGCCGCCAGCGATCAGTGCCACGGTCTCTTCGTCGTTCATTGCCATGCGGGCGAAGGTGTCGCGAATATCGCGCGCCGAGGCCAGCGGATCCGGATTGCCGGCCGGGCCCTCGGGATTAACGTAGATCAGGCCCATCTGCACCGCCGCCAGCGGGCTTTCGAGGTCGCGCTCGCCGCCGTAGCGCTCTTCATCGGAGAGCCACTGGCCTTCCTTGCCCCAGTAGATATCGAGCTCGGGCTCCCAGGTATCGGCGCGGCCGCCACCGAAGCCGAAGGTCTTGAAGCCCATCGATTCCAAAGCAACGTTGCCGGTGAGGATCATCAGGTCGGCCCACGAGATGGCCGAGCCGTATTTCTGCTTGATCGGCCAGAGCAGGCGCCGGGCCTTGTCGAGGTTGACGTTGTCGGGCCAGCTGTTGAGCGGCGCAAAGCGCTGTTGCCCACCACCGCCGCCGCCACGCCCATCGGCCACCCGATAGGTGCCGGCGCTGTGCCAGGCCATGCGGATGAACAGCGGACCATAGTGCCCGAAATCGGCCGGCCACCAATCCTGCGAATCGGTCATCAGCGCGGTGAGGTCGGCCTTCAACGCCTTGAGGTCGAGCTTTTTGAACGCCTGGGCGTAATCGAACGCCGATCCCATCGGGTTGGACAAAGCCGTGTGCTGGTGCAGCACCGACAGGTCCAGCTGGTTCGGCCACCAGTCACGATTGCTGCGGCCCGCGCTGCCATGCGGCACCGGGCACTTGCCCGCGCCACCTTCATTTGCTGCGTCCATGGTCGTCTCCGTAGATCTCGAGTTGTCGTATTGCGATAGGGTTTCCGGGTGACGCGACGGTGACTGTTCGCGCGGCTCGCGCGATCGTCCTGGTCCCACACTTTGGAATGGTTCCATTGTGCCTCGGCGCCGGGGCATAATGCCAATTGATTGCACTTCTCAGCGTGATAATCTGAACTTATGATCACGCTCCGGCAGATGCAGTATGCCGTTGCGCTGGCGGACGCCGGCCACTTCGGCCGCGCCGCCGAGCGCAACCACGTCACCCAACCCGGCCTCAGCCAGCAGATCCGTCAACTCGAGGAGCTGTGCGGCGGCCCGCTGTTCGATCGCCTCGGCAAATCGGTGCGGCCGACGCCGCTCGGCCGCGAGTTCATCGAGCGGGTGCGACCGATTCTCGAACAGACCGAAGGGCTGCTGGCCTTTGTCGGCGGCCAGCGCGGCACACCCTCGCGGCCACTGCGGCTGGGCGTGATCCCAACGGTCGCCCCCTACTTGCTGCCACACGTGTTCCCGGCGCTGCAGCGCGAGCTGCCCGAGCTGAGCTTCACAGTTTCGGAGAGCCGTACCGATGCCCTGGTCGATGGCCTTGCCGATGGCAGCCTCGACCTGGCGCTGATCGCCAGCGAACCCAAAGCCGGTGGCCCCCGCCTCACCACCGCTCCGCTGTTTGCCGACGAGTTCGTCCTCGCCACCGGGGCGGGCGACAGCGCCGCGGACCCGGTCCCCATGGCCGAGATCGACGGCGATCGGATGCTACTGCTCGATGAAGGCCACTGCTTCCGCGACCAGGCTATTGCCGCCTGCGCCCTCGATCCGGATGCCGCCCGGCGCACCTTCGCCGCCACCTCGCTCTCGACCATCGTCGAGTTCGTCGCCAACGGTCAGGGCATCACGCTCCTGCCCGAGATCGCCTTGAAAAAGGAAGCAACGGGGGATCGCATCCGCATCCACCGGCTGCAATCGCCCGGCGCACGGCGGCAATTGTCGCTGGTGTGGCGCGAGGCCACGCCCTTCGCCGCGGTGTTCGAACAGGTGGCAGAGACGATACGGCGAGCCCGGCCGGTGGTGTAGCCGCTCATCCCGAGTTGTGGCTGCATCGGCATATTGGGCTCGATCCGCACCGCCCACCGGCTGTCATCCCAGCGAAAGCTGGGACCCAATCATCCACTTGCGCTGTGGCGAGTTGGGTCCCAGCTTTCGCTGGGATGACACCGAGTTTGGGGTGCTTGCAGGGCACTTTCCCGAACGAACTGACGACGCCGCAGCGCAACTCGAACCTAAGGCCCCACCCACCGGCGTCATCCCCGCGTAGGCGGGGACCCAGTGGGATCTCTCAGCTTCAGCGGGTGTTGCGACATCCCACTAGGTTCCCGCCTGCGCGGGAATGACACCGATGGTGGTTGAGAAGCTGTGCTTGCCTGATGTTGCCCTACCCCGGATAACTCGCCTGCCGCCAGGTCCGCACCTTCACTGCATCCCCAACGCGGATCGCCCCCTCGCGCTCGACCCAACCGACCAGCCCGCGCTTCCCCATCGCTGCCTTGACGAAACCGAACTCGATGTCGTCCCGGCCTGGAAACTGTGCCGCGATCGTCCTGCCGGTCTTCCGGCACGGGTCGTTGTCGCCGTCGATGCGGATGGTGGCCCCGGAGGGGAACAGCATCAGGCTGCGCGGCGGCAGGCGGGTGAGGTGCGGAATGCCCGAAACGATGAGGTTGGCGCCAACCCACTGCCCCAGGATCTGCGGCAGGCTGAGTGTCGCGGCGATCTCGGCCAGCTCCTCGGCGCTGAGGATTGAGAGCTGCCGCTCGTTGCGCATCGGCGTGCCGCGCGGATACCACGGCTCGCGCGCCCCGCTGGGCCGCACCAGTCCCTCGTGGCGGTCGCCGACGATACCGGCATAGGTCAGCATCAGCTCGGGACGCGCTGTCGACTCTACCGCCGCCGTCTCGACCACGAATGTGCCATCGACCCGCCCGTTCAGCGTCAGCGCCGGCATCGGCTCCGTCATGCCACGGCCCGGCGGCGCCGCAGCACGGAATCGGTGGTGTAGACGATCAGCGACACCCAGATCAGCGCAAAGCTGCCGAGCCGCACCGCATTGAGGTGCTCGCCGAACAGGGTGATGGCGAGGATGAATGTGATCGAGGGCGCGATGTATTGCAGCATGCCGACGGTGGTCATCTTCAGCCGCTGCACCGCGAAGGCAAACAGCAGCAGCGGTACCACCGTCGCCGGCCCGGTCAGCGCCAAGAGGGAGAGGGAATACGGGTCGGCATGCCAGCCGATGCCGCCATCGCGCACGAAGCTGTAGCCGAGAAAGGCGATGGCGAGCGGCGCCAGCACCATGGTTTCGACGAACAGGCCCGGCGCCGATCCGACCTTGGCGGTCTTGCGGAGATACCCATACACCGCAAAGGTGAGCGCCAGGCCCAGCGCCACGTATGGGATGCCGCCGATGGAAACCGCCTGGATACCGATGGCGACCGCCGCAATGGCGATGGCCACCAATTGCCAGCGGTTGAGCCGCTCGCCGAGCAGCAACACGCCGGTCGCCACGTTGACCAGCGGCAGGATGAAGTAGCCGAAGCTCGCTTCCAGCACCTGCCCGGTCTCGACGGCATAAATGTAGATCAGCCAGTTGGCGCCGAGGATCAGCGCCGCCAGCGCCATCGAGGTCACGGTGCGCGGGTCGCGCAGCGCCGCCCGCACCTCGGCCATGCGCCCGCCCAGGATCATGATCACGCCCAGCACCAGCAGCGACCAGAGTGTCCGGTTGGCGACCACTGTCGCCGCGCCCACATGGTTGAGCAGGTTGAACAGCAGCGGCAGGAAGCCCCACATCACATAGGTGGCGATGCCGGCGGCGAGGCCGCTATCGCTGCTGGTATGGTCGGTGCTGGTGACGGACGCCAAACGCGTGTCCTTCCGGGCGGGAGACCCGCCTTCTAGAGCATTTCGTCGTTTCGCTGAAACGACGAAATGCTCTAGCTCTTAGGTTGTCGCGCTTTCGAACCGGAAAAGTCTGCAACTTTTCCTGAAAGCGCTTTAGCAGCGCCCCTGCCCCCGGCACAAATCAGAGTTTGTGATTGGCCGCACAACCCACCTTGATGCTGATCAAACCAATCGCCACGTCCTGCGTTAGCCTTCTCGTACCCACCAAAGGAGCAAGCCATGAAAGCCAAGGTCACCTGGATCCTCATCGCCGATGGAGCGACGGCCAAGGTGTTCGAGAACCACGGCCCCGGCAAGGGATTGCAGGCTGTCGACGACCTGATGTTCGAGCAGACGCCGCTCAGGGCCGGCGAGATCATGGCAGATCGTCCGGGCCGCAGCTTCTCGTCGGTGGGCCAGGGCCGCAGCGCCATGGAACCCTCGTCGGATCCCGTGGCAGTCCGCGAGCGGCGCTTCGTCGAGAGCGTCGCAGAGGAGCTCGATCGCAAGCACCAGCAGCGCGCCTTCGATCAGTTGATCGTCGCCGCCGCGCCGACGGCGCTGGGCGACCTCAGGCCCGCGTTCAGCAAGGGCCTGCGCGACAGCATCGTCGCCGAACTGCCCAAGGACCTTACCAACCTGCCGACGGCCCAGCTCGGCCAGCACTTCGATGGCCTCCTGGCAATCTGAATAAAACAGCTGACGGGGCGGCCGGTGGCCGCCCCTGTACGATTCACTCGGTGAACTGGATCGTCGCCAGCATCTGCCCGGCGCGGAATGCTGTCGACGTGCCGCCCTCCGGCGCGCTCCAGTAGACGAACTGGCTCGAGCCGAAGCCCGGCTGCACATAGTAGAAATTCTGGAACAGCAGCGCCCCGTCGGGGATTTGCACCTGATACTCGATGACGTTCCAGGCCTTGCCGCCGATGTTTTCCAACCGCTCGCTGACGATGGTGACGTTCTCCGGTTTGGCATCGAGCGCCGCCGCTGCGGCGTTGCTGAGGATCGCCTCGCGGAACTGCGACACCGGCCAGGCGCCGTTCTCGTTGATCACCGCAAAGCCGATCGTCTCGTCGCTGGAATAGTAGAGAAACTCCTGGTCGCCTGATGGCGTCTGCGCCGCCCAGCCGGGAGTATCGACGCAGGCGCTCACCTTCACTTTGGTGCTGGTGATGGTTTCGCAGGCCAGCACCGGCGTGATGAGCACCACCACCGCAGCGATGGCGCCAAGGATAATCCGCTTCATTGTTCGAGCCCTTCCCAAGGTTAGTTCGGGCGGAGCTTGTCGTCGGCGCGGCGCTGCTGGCAAGCGCATTCGATCAGCAGTGGAACTTATTCTGCCGCCTGCCTGGGTGCCAGATCGCCCACCGCTTCCCCGGTCGCCAGCACGAAACCTTCGTCCAGCCAACCGGTGATACCCCCGATCATCAGCTTCACCGGCAGGCCGAGCTGCGCCAGCCGCAGGGCCCCTTTGTCGGCGCCGTTGCAATGCGGCCCGGCGCAATAGGTCACGAACAGCGTCCCCTCTGGCCACTCCGTCATCTTGCGCTGCGTGATCTTGCCATGCGGCAGGTTGATTGCGCCGGGAACATGCCCCTCGGCATAGAGCGTCGGGCTCCGCACATCGAGCAGCACGAAGTCGTCGACTTCCCGGCTCAACGCATCGTGCACATCCCAGCAATCGGTCTCGAAACCGAGCTTCCGGGAAAAATGCAGTTGCGCGTCGGCGGACGCGGCGGCGGGGACGATGGAAACATTGCTCGGCATCTTTGCCTCCTCAGGCATTGCAATGGCCGGAACTTGCCGGAGAACGGCGGGATCGGTGAGTGGCGGGAATGCCAATATGCGGTAAGATATCGCCATCATGAGAAAGCCCAACCGCCACGTCGCCATCCTCGCCTACGATCAGCTCTGCATGTTCGAGTTTGGCATCGCCGTCGAAATCTTTGGGCTGGCGCGGCCGGAATTCGTGCATCTCGACTGGTACACGTACGAGATCGTCGGCATCGAGCCCGGCCCCTATCGCGCCAATGGCGGCATCAGCGTCGCGGCCAACCACGATCTCGGCCGGCTCGACGCTGCCGGGCTGATCGTGGTGCCCGGCTGGCGCGGCGCCATGACGCCGGTCCCCGAACCGCTGATCGCGGCGCTCCGCGCCGCCCATGCCCGGGGCGCCCGCATCGCGACGCTCTGCTCAGGCGTCTTCGTTCCGGCGCGCTCCGGGCTCCTCAATGGCCGGCGCGCCACCACCCACTGGCGTTATGCCGAGACCCTGCGCTCGGAGTTTCCCTCGATCGAAGTCCTGCCCGATATCCTCTATTCCGAGGACGAGAACCTCCTTACCGCCGCCGGTTCAGCTGCCGGCATCGACCTCTGCCTCCACATCGTCCGTCAGGATTTCGGCGCCGAAGTCGCCAACACCGTCGCCCGCCGGCTGGTGCTGCCGGCACATCGCGATGGTGGCCAGGCGCAGTTCGTCGCCCGGCCGGTGGCCAGGGAACGCCGCGGCCGCATCGGCCCGCTGCTCGATGCGCTGCGCCAGCGGCTGAACGAGGATTGGAGCATTGCCCGGATGGCTGAGCTGGCAAGGCTTTCCCAGCGCAGCTTGATTCGTCACTTCAACGACGCCACCGGCCTCAGCCCGCTCACCTGGCTGATCGCCGAACGGGTCGAGCGCTGCAAGGAGCTGCTGGAGACCACGGATTTCGGCCTCGATGCGATCGCCGAGGCCAGCGGTTTTCGCAGCCAGGAAACCTTTCGCCATCACTTCCGGACACGGACCGGTGTCAGCCCGAGTGCGTTCCGGCGCAGCTTTGGGAGGATGGCGGCGGAGTAGAGCGCTTAGGAAGAGCCTGTCACGGGTTGGTTCGGTGGCTGCCAACCCTCACCCGTCTCGGCCTTACGGCCGATCCACCCTCTCCCCGACGGGGAGAGGAATAGAAGTGATCGCCGACGCCGCAGTGTCTTCTCCCCGTCGGGGAGAAGGTGGCCCGAAGGGCCGGATGAGGGGAAAGCCACGATGCCCGTTCGGCGAGCCCCTTTGGCCAGAACGCGCCAGGCAGCGTAACCCTCACTCCTCCCCCTCTTCCCCATCGTCCTCGCCCTGCCCCGTCACCGCTTCGAGGAACTCGAACAGGATCGGGTCGAACAGGTCGGGCCGTTCGAGGCTGGGGAAATGCGCCGTATCCTCGAGCACCACCGCAAAGGCGTTCTCCAGCTCCTCGCTGAGGTCCTCGTGGATGGCGATGATATCGGAGCAATCGAGCTCACCCACCACCAGCAGCGTCGGCGCGGTGATCACCGACAGGTTGTGGAACGCCGGTTCCGGCTGCTCTTCCTGGGTCAACGGCGCATGGTTGAGGTGGATCTCGTTCATGGCGAGGAACAGCTCGCGCACCGGCCCGGTCACCCGCCCGGCTTCGCCATACGGCCCATCGAGCCACTGGTGGGCCTGGATGCGGTTGGCCGTGCTGATACTGCCGCGCTCCTTGGCGTATTCGAACGCCTCCTCGAGCTGCTCCACTTCCTCGTCGAGCTCATAGCCCTCGGCCCCGGTCACCGCGGTGCCCATCAGCACCAGCGCGATCGTCCGGTTCGGGTGCTCCAGGGCAAAATCGATCGCCAGCCCGCCGCCCATCGACGAGCCGACGAAGATCGCCGCATGGACGCTCAGCCGGTCGAGCACGGTCTCGAGATCGACCAGGTGATTGAACGGCACGTCGGCCGTCTCGGTCTGGCCATAGCCGCGCCGGTCGTAACTGACGACGTGGTAGCCCTCGGCCGCCAGCTGGCGCATCTGCTCTTCCCACATGCGCCGATCGGTTACGCCCGAATGGAGGAACACCACCGGAATGCCGAAGCCGTCGGCCTCACCACGGATCAGCGCGCCGTCGAAGTCGATTTCAAAGGGAGAGGTCATGACCTGCCTCGAGAGAAAGCAAAGCGCGCATCTAGCACCGCCGGCCGCCAGTGGCCAGCTTGCCGCGCAGACTGCCACTGCCCCGCCTCCTCCACCGGACCTCATCCCAGCGAAGGCTCATGGGCACTAAGTCAGGCCGCGCCCCACCCACCGGGTCATTCCCGCGAAAGCGGGAACCTCTGTTTTCGTGCCTGACGCACGATCGCAAACGGAGGTCCCCGCTTTCGCGGGGATGACACCGAGCGGGTGGAGAAAACTGTGCAGCCCGACAGCCGAAACTCCCCGCGGGGAGCGAATACAGGGATCGCCCTACTTCGCCGCCACGATGAACAGCCGCGGGAAGCGCAGCAGCACCTTACCGTCCACGGTACGCGGATAGGCCTCGGTGATCTCGGCAAGGTAGCGCGCGGCGAACTGTTCGCGCTCGGCCGGCTCCAGCGGGTCGATGAATGGCCTGAGCCCCGTGCTTTTCACCCACTCGACGATCGCCGCGGGGCCATCGAGCACGTGATTGTAAATCGTGTGCCAGATGTCGATGTGGCGGGCCACCGGGCGCAGCGCATCGTAGTAGACCCGCGCCGGCGGCAGGGGCTGACGTGCGGCCCCCTTGAGCTTGGTGGCCCACGGCCCTTCGGCCGCCACCTTGCGCATCAGCACATGCGAGGGCTCCGCCATGTTGTCGGGCATCTGCACCGCCAGAACACCGCCTTCCGGCAGCGCCGCGACGATGCGGGGGAACACGGCAAGATGGTCCGGCACCCACTGATAGATGGCGTTGGCAAACACCAGTTGCGTGCCAGCATCCGGCACCCAGGTGCCCGCATCCGCCTCGGCAAAGCTGACGCGTGGCAACCGCTGCCGTGCTTCGGCCAGCATGTTGGGCGAGTTGTCGAGCCCGGTCACCTCCGCGGCGGGATAGCGCTCCACCAGCAGCTCGGTCGAGTTCCCCGGCCCGCAGCCCATGTCGACGACGCGCCCCGGTGCTTCGAGCGGCACCCGGGCCAAGAGGTCGCGCGCCGGCCGCGTCCGCTCGTCCTCGAACTTCAGGTAGGTGGATGCAGACCAGTCAGCCATCTCGTAAGACCCCGTTCGTTTGCGCCGTCTCCATAGCAGCGCCGCGGCGCCTGGGAAATCGATCGAGCCCGCTGCTATGCGAGCCGCACGAAATTTGATATTCGCCCGGGCCATCAGCGTCCCTGCCAAACCTACGAGCCGACTGGAGCCCCCCTGTGAGTACGATCCTGAAGAGCCTGCCCAAGGGAGAAAAAGTCGGCATCGCCTTTTCCGGCGGCCTCGACACCAGTGCGGCCCTGTTGTGGATGAAGCTCAAGGGCGCCAAGGTCTATGCCTATACCGCCAATCTCGGCCAGCCCGACGAGGCCGACTATGACGAGATCCCCAAGAAGGCCATGGATTTCGGCGCCGAGAAGGCGCGGCTGGTCGATTGCCGCACCCAGCTGGTGCACGAGGGTATCGCCGCCATCCAGTCCGGCGCCTTCCACGTCTCGACCGGCGGCATCACCTACTTCAACACCACCCCGCTCGGCCGCGCCGTCACCGGCACCATGCTGGTCTCGGCCATGCAGGAAGATGGCGTCAACATCTGGGGCGACGGCTCGACCTTCAAGGGCAACGACATCGAGCGCTTCTATCGCTACGGCCTGCTGACCAACCCGAACCTGCGCATCTACAAACCCTGGCTCGACCAGCAGTTCATCGACGAGCTGGGCGGCCGCTCGGAGATGTCGGCCTTCCTCACCGCGCACGGCTTCGCCTACAAGATGAGCGCCGAGAAGGCCTACTCGACCGACAGCAACATCCTCGGCGCCACGCACGAGGCCAAGGATCTCGAAAGCCTCGACACCGGCATCAAGATCGTCAACCCGATCATGGGCGTGCCGTTCTGGCGCGACGACGTGAACGTTCCGGCCGAAAAGGTGGTGGTGCGCTTCGCCGAGGGCCAGCCGGTCGCGCTGAACGGCCAGACGTTCGCCGATCCCGTCGCCCTGTTCCTCGAAGCCAACGCCATCGGCGGCCGCCACGGCCTCGGCATGAGCGACCAGATCGAGAACCGCATCATCGAAGCCAAGAGCCGCGGCATCTACGAGGCGCCGGGCATGGCGCTGCTGCACATCGCCTATGAGCGGCTGGTCACCGGCATCCACAACGAGGACACCATCGAGCAGTACCGCATCAGCGGCATGCGGCTCGGGCGCCTGCTCTACCAGGGCCGGTGGTTCGACTCGCAGGCCCTGATGCTGCGCGAGACCGCGCAGCGCTGGGTGGCCAACGCCATCACCGGCGAGGTAACGCTCGAGCTGCGCCGCGGCAACGACTACTCGATCCTCAACACCGAAAGCCCGAACCTCACCTATGCGCCCGAGCGGCTGAGCATGGAAAAGGTCGAAGACGCCCCGTTCACCCCCGCCGACCGCATCGGCCAGCTCACCATGCGCAACCTCGACATCGCGGATACGCGGGCGAAGCTGGACCTTTATTCCAAGACGGGCCTGATCTCGCTTGGCGAAGGCGGGGACATGCTCCGGCTCGAGGGCGAGAAGGACTGACCCCCGGCCGGGCTTCCACGTCGCGGACAAAGCAAAAAGGCGGCATCACCGATGCCGCCCCTTTCTCATCTGACCTGAAGCTTACCGCGTCAGCTTCTTGTACGTCACCCGGTGGTTGTTCACCGAATCCGCTCCCAGGCGCCGGATCTTGTCCTGCTCATAATCCTGGAAGTTGCCTTCGAACCACTCGAAGTGGCTGTCGCCTTCATAGGCCAGCATGTGCGTGGCCAGCCGATCGAGGAACATGCGATCGTGGCTGATGATCACAGCGCAGCCGGCGAATTCCTCCAGCGCCTCTTCGAGCGCCGCGAGGGTTTCGGTGTCGAGATCGTTGGTTGGCTCGTCGAGCAGCAAGACGTTGGCGCCCGATTTCAGCATCTTGGCGAGGTGCACGCGGTTGCGCTGGCCGCCTGAAAGGTTCCCCACCTTCTGCTGCTGGTCGGCGCCCTTGAAGTTGAACGCCGAGGTATAGGCGCGCGAGTTCATCTCGCGCTTGCCCAGCATCAGGATCTCGTTGCCGCCCGAGATCTCCTCCCACACCGTCTTGTTCGGTGCGAGGGTGTCGCGGCTCTGGTCGACATAGCCGAGGTTGACGTTGTCGGCGATAGTGATCTCGCCCGAATCCGGCTTTTCCTGCCCGGTGATCATCCGGAACAGCGTCGACTTGCCGACGCCGTTCGGGCCGATGACCCCGACAATGCCGCCCGGCGGCAGCTTGAAGGTGAGGTTGTCGATCAGCACCCGGTCGCCGTAAGACTTGGTGACGCCGTTGATGTCGATGACGTTCTGGCCCAGCCGCTCGCCCGGCGGAATGATGATCTGCGCCGTCGACGATTGGGTGCGGGCCTCGTTGACCTTCACCAGCTCGTCATAGGCGCGGATACGCGCCTTGGATTTCGCCATGCGGGCCTGCGGGCTCTGCCCCATCCATTCACGCTCGCGCTCCAGAACCTTGGCGCGGGCCGCGTCTTCCGACTGCTCCTGCGCAAAGCGCTTGGCCTTGGCGTTGAGGTAGGCCGAGTAGTTGCCCTCGTACGGCACGCCGCGGCCGCGATCGAGCTCGAGGATCCAGCCGGTGACGTTGTCGAGGAAGTAGCGGTCGTGGGTGATGATCAGCACCGCGCCGGCGAATTCGCGCAGATGGTTTTCCAGCCACGCCGTAGTCTCTGCGTCGAGATGGTTGGTCGGTTCGTCGAGGAGCAGCAGGTCGGGCTTCGAAAGCAGCAGCGCACAGAGCGCCACGCGCCGCTTCTCGCCGCCCGATAGCGTATCGACCGACGCATCGCCCGGCGGGCAGCCCAGCGCCTCCATGGCGACTTCGACCTGGCTGTCGAGATCCCAGAGGTTCTGGGAATCGATGATGTCCTGCAGCTTGGTCGCCTCGTCGGCGGTCTCGTCAGAATAGTTCATCATCAGCTCGTTGTAGCGATCGATGACGTCTTTCTTCTCCTTGACGCCGGTCATGACGTTGCCCTTGACGTCGAGCGCCGGATCGAGCTGCGGCTCCTGCGCCAGATAGCCCACCTTGGCGCCATCGGCCACCCACGCTTCACCAGTGAACTCGGTATCGATACCGGCCATGATGCGGAGGAGCGTCGACTTACCCGAGCCGTTCGGACCCAAGACGCCGATCTTGGCGTCGGGGTAAAAACTCAGGTGGATGTTGTCGAGCACCTTCTTGCCGCTGGCATAGGCCTTACTCATTCCGTGCATGTGATAGATGAACTGGCGCGCCATAAGGGCACTGCTCCCGCCGCTTTGGAGCATGTTCAGGAAAAGTCGCTCGCGCTTTTCCGGTTCGAACATGCGACCATGATGAAAGGCCGTTCGGCCCGCTTGAAATCGAGCGCCGTATGTAGGGGAACCCGCCGCGCGGGGCAACACCACCTCAGGTTAAGGGCCAGACCAGCTGTAAGAGCGGCACCGCAATGACGATGACGAGGATGGACAGCGGCAGCCCCAGCCGCCAGTAGTCGCCGAAGCGATAGCCGCCGGGGCCCATCACCAGCGTATTGCACTGGTGCCCGATGGGCGTCAGGAAGTCGCAGCCGGCTCCGATGGCCACCGCCATCAGGAAGGCCTCGGGCCGAAGGCCGAGGTCGGTGGCGAAGGTCGCGGCGATCGGCGCCATCACCAGCACCGTCGCCGCGTTGTTGAGGAACGGCGTCACCGCCATGGCGGCGATGAGGATCACCACCAGCGCCCCGATCGGCGGCAACCCCATCGACACCTGCCCCAGCCAGGCGGCAATCAGGTCGGTCGCGCCGGTTTCGCGCAGCGAGTCGCTGACCGGGATCAGCGCCGCCAGCATGATGAGGATCGGCCCGTCGAGCTGCCGGTAGATATCGCGCAGCGGCAGCGCCCCGCTGGCAACGATCAGCACCGCCGCGGCAAAGAAGGCGATCGGCACCGGCGCCCAGCCCAGCGCCGTCACCAGCATTGCCACCCCGAGGATTCCGATCGGCAGCAGCCGGTTGCGCACGCTCCCCAGTTGCAGGTCGCGCTCGGCCAGCGGCAGCGCATCGAGATCGCGCAGTTGTTCGCCCATCTGCGCCCGACTGCCGCGCAGCAGCACCACATCGCCCTCCTCCAGTTGGATCTGCCCCAGCCGTTCCGAGAACCGCCGCTCCCGCCGGCTGACCGCCAGGAGGTTGATCCCGGTCCGCTCGAACAGCGCGAAGTCGCGCGCCGTGGTGCCCTCGAGCGGCGAGTTCGGCCCGATGATCGCCTCGATGGTGACGAGATCGAGCCCGGGTGCGTGGGTGCGGTCGGACAGGGTGAGCCCGCCCCGCTCGATCAGCCGGTCCAGTGCCTCGGGCTCGCCCTCGACGATAACCCGGTCGCCCTCCCGCAGTACCGCATCGGGGAACGGCGTGCGCCGCCCGCCCTTGGCCGAAACGATCGAGGTGACCATCGCCTTGCCGCCAGCAAGCTTGTGCAGGGCGCTCACCGTCTTTTCGAGCGCCGAGGAGTTGGCGCCGACCGTCGCCTCGGTGGTGTAGTTCTTGATCTCGATGGCTTCGCCGACGGCCAGGCCCTCGCGCTTCCGCTCCGGTAGCAGCCAGTAGAAGAAAACGAGGAAGATCACCCCGACGACCGCCAGCGCCAACCCGACCGGGGTGAAGTCGAACATCTGGAAGCTGGTCCCGGTCAGCTCTTCGCGCACCCGCGACACGATGATGTTGGGCGAGGTACCGATCTGCGTCATCAGCCCGCCGAGCAGCGCCGCGAACGACATCGGCATCAGGAAGCGCGAGGGAGAGACGCCGGAGCGTCGCGCCATCTGGAAGGCGATCGGGATCATGATCGCCAGCGCCCCGATATTCTTGACGAAGGCCGACAGCACCGCGACCACGGTAACGAGGATCAGCAGCTGCATGCGCGGCGCCGAGACGTTCGGCGCGATCCGCGCCAATGCGATGTCCATGATGCCCGAGCGCGATACTGCTGCGCTCACCACCAGTGCACTGCCAACGATAATGACGATGTCATCGGAGAGGCCGGAGAACGCCTTGTCCGGCGGTACCACCCCGACCACCACCGCAATCAGCAGTGCCAGCGCCGCGACCAGGTCGTAACGGAGCCTGCCCCAGATGAACGCGACCATCATCAGGCCGACCACAGCAAAGGACAGCATCTGCGGCAAAGTCATGCGGTCGGGCCTCCAGGTCGCCATGCATAACGCGCTTCGCCTCTTCCGCCAGCCACGACGAAAAGAAAAATCGCAGCAGGAACCATTCCGCTCGCAAGATTTCCACTGTCACTATCGGGAAAACGCCCTGGAGGATTCGACGTGCCGCAACACCCCAACTTCGCCCGCCGCGGCCGCAGCCTCCTGCCCGGCCAGGTGTCCGAGCTGACCATCATCGACGCCGATGGCGGCAACCGGCAGGTGCTGTTCACCGCCGACGAAATCATCGAAGCCCCGAACTGGACACCCGACGGCAGGACCCTGGTGTTCAACACCGGCGGCGAACTCTGGACCATCGCCGCCGACGGGACGGGTGAGATTGAGAAGCTCGATACCGGTCATCTCAACGACCTCAACAACGACCACGTGCTCTCGCCCGACGGCAGCACGGTCTATGTGAGTTCCGACGATGGCCACCTCTATGCCGTGCCGATCTCCGGCGGCACGCCGCGGCGGGTGTCGAACAGCTACCCGCATCGGCACCACTATTACCTTCACGGCATCTCGCCCGACGGCAGGACGCTGTCCTATGTCGGCATCAATGCCGTGGGCGAGAACCAGTGGGCCAAGGTGAACATCTGGACCATCCCCGCCGCCGGCGGCCCGGATACCCAGCTCACCGACGTGCTGGTGCCCAATGACGGCGCCGAGTATTCGCCCGATGGAAACTGGATCTGGTTCAACTCCGAGCAGGGCTCACCCGGCCACGCCCAGATCTTCAAGATGCGCACCGATGGTTCCGAGCTGACCCAGATCACCTTCGACGAGCGGGTGAACTGGTTCCCGCATTTCGCGCCCGACGGCCAGTCGATCGCCTATCTGAGCTACCCGCCCGGCACCAGGGGCCACCCCGCCGACAAGCATGTGATCCTCCGCTTCATGCGCCCCGACGGCACCGGCACCCGCGACATCATCGGCTTCAACGGCGGCCAGGGGACGATCAACGTCAACTCCTGGGCCCCCGACAGCCGGCGGTTTGCCTATGTGGCCTATCCGGTGGGGTGATGTCGCCACGCGTTCCCCGCGCTACGTCTCCGCGCGCCAGGCATAATCCAGTTGTAGTGCTGTCCCCGGTGCTCCCCAATCCACGGAGTCACCCCGGCGCAGGCCGGGGCCCATCCTGAGATGGTGCGGTTACAGAGACAATCCGAAGCATCTCAGGATGGGTCCCGGCCTTCGCCGGGATGACATCGCGTTTCGGGCGTCCCTGGTGGTAAACTTCACCGGTATCAGGGTTCAAAACTCCAGCGCCCGCCCATCCACCACTTCCTTCATCACGAAGAAGGTCCGGGTCTGCCGCACGCCAGGGAGTCCGATCAGTTGCGTGCCGTGCAGGCGGTTGAAATCCGCCATGTCGCGCACCCGGATCTTCAGGAAGTAATCGAAGTCGCCGGCCACCAGGTGGCAATCGAGCACGAATTTCAGCTTCTCCACTGCGCTCTCGAAGGCGGCAAAACTCTCGGGCGTCGAGCGATCGAGCACCACCCCAACCAGCACGAGCGTTCCGAGTTCGACCTTGTGCGGAGCCACCACTGCCCGGAAGCCGGAGACGTAGCCCGCTTCGATCAGTTGCTGCGTCCGCCGATGACAGGTGGCGGCGCTGACGCCAACTTCCACTGCAAGGTCCGCATTGCTGATCCGCCCGTCCCGTTGCAGCGCGCGCAGCATCTTGAGATCGATGCGGTCGAGATCAGGGTCGGAAGATTCTTTCATTCTGAGCCTCATGGCCGGCAGATGACATATAGCTCTATGTGGACCGGGCGGCTGCCCGAAGCAATCGACGTATCAACATTGAAAGCACCCATCGCGAGACAATTGCTAGCCTCGAGTCAGATTTGAACTCAAGGACCCGGCATGAACCTCGCGAAATTCCCCCGCTATCCGCTCACCTTCGGCCCCACCCCGATCGAGAAGCTGGAACGCCTCAGCGCCCATCTCGGCGGTGGTGTCGAACTCTACGCCAAGCGCGAGGATTGCAATTCCGGTCTCGCCTTCGGCGGCAATAAGCTGAGGAAGCTCGAATACATCATCCCCGATGCCATCGCCTCGGGCGCCGATACGCTGATCTCGATCGGTGGCGTGCAGTCCAACCACACCCGCATGGTTGCAGCCGTCGCCGCAAAGATCGGCTTCAAGTGCCGGCTGGTACAGGAGGCCTGGGTGCCGCACGAGGATGCCGTCTACGACCGCGTCGGCAACATCATGCTGAGTCGCATCATGGGCGCCGATGTCCGGCTGGTCGATGACGGCTTCGACATCGGCATCCGCGACAGCTGGAAGAACGCCATCGCCGAGGTCGAGGCAGCCGGCGGCAAGCCTTACCCGATCCCCGCCGGGGCCTCGGTGCACAAGTTCGGCGGCCTCGGCTATGTCGGCTTTGCCGAGGAAGTGCGGACGCAGGAAGCCGCGCTGGGTGTAACGTTCGACTACATCGTCGTCTGCACCGTCACCGGCTCCACTCATGCCGGCATGCTGGTGGGCTTTGCCGCCGATGGCCGCGCCCGCAATGTCATCGGCATCGATGCCTCGTGCACCCCGCAGCAGACCCGCGCCCAGGTGCTGGAGATCGCCCAGCGTACCGCCGAACTGGTCGAGCTCGGCTTGCCCATCGTCGGTGACGACGTGGTGCTGCTGGAAGAGTACGCCTACCCGATCTACGGCGTGCCGTCGGCGGAAACCAAGGAGGCCATCCGGTTGGTCGGCCGGCTCGAGGGCATGATCACCGACCCGGTCTACGAGGGCAAATCCATGCAGGGGATGATCGACCTGGTGGAGACCGGCTATTTCCCCAAGGGAAGCAAGGTGCTCTACGCCCACCTGGGTGGCGCTCCGGCGCTGAATGGCTATGGGTATGCGTTTCGGAATGGCTGATCTGGGCAGGCAACTCACCTCCGGCGGTGCGGCTCTAGCGCCCCCTCTCCCTTGGGGGAGAGGGCTGGGGTAAGGGGACCTTGCCGCAAACACAGAACGTGGGAAAGGCCCCCTCACCCGGCCTTCGGCCGACCTCTCCCCCAAGGGAGAGGTGACCGGTGCCCTACCCCGCCACCTCGGCAATCAACCAGCGTGCGATCGGTGCGGTGTTGGCGAAATGCTCGAGACACACCTCGGCGAAATCCGGCTGCGCCGCGGTGCTCGCCGGCAGTTCGATGCCGGCGGTCAGCCCCTCGTAGAGCAGGAACTCGGCCCGATCGGGTTCGGTCTCGAAACCGCGCGGCATCAACTTCCGCGTCCTTTCGCCAATGGTGTAGGCCCCTTTCGCCTTCACCTCGGCTACCGCCGCGACCAGCGCCTTGCCGGAACGCGGATGGATGATCGATTGCCTGAAACTGTCGAGCGTCTCCTTGTCGAAGCCGTACATGCCGGTGCCGAGGAACACCCGCTCCGCTTCGATATGCACGTAAAACCCCGGCCGATCCCAGCTGCGCTTGTCGCCGTGCCAGAACCATAGCGCCAGGTGCTGCTTGTAGGGCCGCTTGTCCTTCGAAAACCGGATGTCGCGATTGATGCGCGAGATCGAACCGTTGACCTTGGGGTCGAACTGCACCTCCGGCGAGATCGCCTTCAGCTTCGGCCCGATCTCGGCGACGAACGCCTTGCCCGGCTCGACATACCCCGCCTCATATAGCGGCCGGTTGGCATCGAACCAGGCCTTCTCGTTATGGGCCGCGATCCCCGCGAGAAATTCGAAAGTCTGTTTGGGGAACCCGCTCACTCGAACGCTCCTACCCGGGTGATCCGATACGCCTGCTTGGCTTCTAGCCCGTCGAGCCACGCATCGGACCAGCGCGGATGGCGAGCAAACTCTTCGGCGGCAATCGGCGCAATCTCAAAGCGATCGCGCACGAAGCTCTCCGGCGCAGCTTGCGTCGCGACGGTATCGAGGAAGCCGGGCTCGAACACAATGGCGCCGTCGAAATCAACGCTCTTGAGATCGGCGCCGGTGAAATCCACCACTCCGAGTATGGTGTTGCGGAACGTGCTGCCGGCCATCGAAGTACCGGCAAATGTCGTGTTGTGCACGACGCCGCCATCGAAATTGATGCCGAAGCCGCGGCTGCCGTCGAATGAGGTGTGTTTGAGGAGTGCGCCGGAGAAGTCCGCCCCCGACAGTTGCGCCCCTTGCTTCAGCCCTTCGCCGCCGCTGATCGAAGGCAGCACGCCCGCTGTGAACCGCGTGTAATTGATGTTGGCATTGCGGAAGCGCGCATGCTCGAGATAGGCCCCGTCGAACTCCGCCCCCACCAGCAACTGCCGATCGAAATTGGCAAAACGCAGCGCCGCAAAGTGGAAACGGATCTGGCTGCCGCTACTGGCCGAGCGCACCTCGGCAAAGCTGAAATCGGCTCCGTTGAGGGTCGAGAAATCGGTGAGCCTGTTGGAGATCAAGAGGCCGATGATCTGCCCGCGCTCCGGCGACAGCGGCCGGTCCGACATCACGCCGCTCTGCTCGCCGGCGAACTGCACCGCCCCGCTCGCCGCATCGAGCTGCTGGCGCACCGTCGCCGCTGCGGCAAGGTCGGTCCGCCGCAGCAGGCCCGAAGACATCAGCAGGTTCTCGTCGAGATCGGTCAACGGGTTGCGCAGATACCGGTAGGGCCGCGCCGCGGTGGTCGCGGCGACGATGCGGGCCCGAAGCCCCGGGCTGAGCAGCGCAATGGCGGGCTGGTCGCCGGCAAAGGTGTTGAACCCCGCCACCTCCTGCGCCACCTGCGCCCCGATCTCCAGAATCTCCGGCACGATCGAGGTCGAGCGCTGCGCTTCGCCCAGCTCGATTTGGCTCTGGATGAAGCGGTTCTGCTCTTCGATGCGGCCGTTCTGATCCTGCATCAGCCCGATCTGGGTGCGCAGCAACTGGTTCTGCTGGAACAGCAGCGCCGAGCCTGCCAGCGCCGCGATGGCGGCAATGAATGCGGTGATCGTCGCCATCAGCCAGCGCCGGGTCGAGACCCAGGCGTAGCGCGCCAGCACCAATTCGGCGAGATCGCGGGCGGATTCGGTGGCTTCGGTGACCTTCTGCAGCGCAGCAAAGCGCGCGACTTCCGAGAGCGGCCGGGCGAAGCGCTCCATCTCGACTTCGCCACGCTTGAACAGGCTCTCCCAGATCTGCCGGCGGAAGATCATCAGCACGGCGGTGACGACCAGCACCAGCACGAGGAAGCCGAACAGCAGCCCGAAAACCACCCCGCCATTGGCGGTGACGAACTCCACCCCGAAGGTGGCCAGCGGGAAGCCGACGACCACACCGACGATGAAGACAACGATCGCAATCCCCAGCGTCGCCATGGCGGCGTTGAACGCCCGCGCCCGTTCGCCAGGGCGATCCACTTCCGGCGCCTGCTGCCCCTGCTTATCGTCGCTCATTGTTGGTCCCCGAACTCCCGAGGGGAGATTATCCGAGTTCAGTGGGCCGGCAATCCTGGCTGTGAGGGCCTTTTTGGATTGCCCCTTCCACCAACTCGGCGACATCCCCGCGCAGGCGGGGACCCAGTGCGATCTCTCAGCCTCCACATGCGTTGAAGCATCCCACTAGATTCCCGCCTTCGCGGGAATGACATCTGTGGAGAAGGCGCGGCCGTGGATCACCGCGTCCGCGTAGTGCTCAACTCACCCCTGACCGCTCATCTCTCGATCCACACCGGCACCGACTTGAATGCCGGCGTCTTCGAGCGCGGATCGACCGCCGTGCCGCAGAGCACATTGGCTTCGGGGTAATAGGCCAGCGCCGAGCCGCGCGGCAGGTCGAATGCCATTGCGGTGCATTCCATCCGGCCGTTGTCCGACGCAAGAGTGACGCGCTGCCCGTCGCGCACCCCGAACGTCGCCATGTCCTCGCGGTTGAGGAAGATGGCGTCGCGTCCGGCCTTCAGCCGGTAACTGTCCTGCTCTTCATAGATGATGGTGTTGAACTGACCTTCCGAGCGCACCGTGGCGAGGGTCAGCGGCGCCGCCGCTTTGGGCAGCGCTGTCACGACGAAATGCGCCTTGCCGTCTACCGTGCCGAACTGAGGCGTGTGCATCACCCGGTGCTTGATGTGGAACTCGCGCTTAGCCACGTCGATATCGGCCAGCTGCTCCAGCCCGGGCACGACTTTCGCAATGACTTCACGGACTTGCCGGTGCTCCTTGAATCGCTCGAACGGCACCGGACTGTCCGGCACCAGCAGCTTGGCGAGATCGCAGAGGATCACCGTTTCCGGCCGCACATTGTCCAGCCGCTCGATGCCGCCATCCGACAGGCGGACGAAGTTGAACATCGATTCCTGCGTGGTCGGCGACCATTCCTCGTCACGGGCAGTGACCGGCAGGATCAGTACCTCGCCCTCTCCCAGGCCATGCACGTGGCCCCGGTTCAGCGTGGTGGTAAGGAACAGCTTGAAACCGATGGCGCCCATGGCGCGGCTGGCGAACGCCGTATCGGGCGTCGCGCCCCAGAGGTTCCCGCCCATGATCACGGCGCTGTCGATCTCGCCGCGCGCGGCGGCTTCGAGCCCGGCCATGGTGTCGAGCCCCTTGGCCCGGCCGAGTGTCACCCCGAACGCCTGCTCCATTGCGACGAACACCTGCTCGGAGACCACCGGCTTCACCCCGATGGTGCCGATGCCCTGGACGTTGGAGTGGCCGCGCAGCGGCAACAGCCCGGCATAGCGCTTGCCGATCATCCCCCGGAGCAGCGCCAGGTTGGCAATGGCCTCGACGTTTTCCACCCCGTGCAGGTGGTGGGTCATCCCCATGCCCCAGGCGAACACCACGTTCTGCCGGTTCGCATAGCGGGTGGCGACGCGCTCGATTGCCGTCTGCGGCAGGCCGGTGATCGTCTCGATCTCGGCCCAGGAAACTGCGTCGAGGTCGGCCCGCAGCGCCTCGAAATCCGCCGTGTGCTGCGCGATGAAACTCTGATCCTCGGCGCCGATCGCCAGCACCGCCTTCATCAGCCCCTTGAACAGCCCGATATCGGAGCCGATCCGCGGCTGCAGGTAGTCCGAGGCGATTTCGGTGCCACCCGACAGCATCGAGGCCGGCGACTTTGGCACCGCGAACTTCACCAGCCCCGGCTCCTTCGCCGGATTGATGACGATGACGTCACCGCCGCGGTCGCGGCAATGCTTCAGCATGTGGATGAAGCGCGGGTGGTTCGATGACGGGTTGGCGCCGATGACGAAGATCAGGTCGGCCCCGGTCAGGTCCTCGAGCTCGACGGTCGCCGTGCCTTTGCCGATGGTGGTGGCCAGCCCCTCGCTGGTCGCCTGGTGGCAGTAATACGAGCAGTTGTTGACGTTGTTGGTGCCCCAGACCCGCGCCAGGAGCTGGAACACGAACCCGGCTTCGTTCGACGAGCGGCCGGAGGAATAAAAGAAGCTGCGGTTGGGATCGGTCACCTTCAGCTGCGCGGCGGCATGGGCAATGGCGAAATCCCAGTTCACCGGCTCGAACCGATCGGCGTCCGCGGCCTTGAACAGCGGTGTATTGAGCCGCCCGAGCTTTTCCATCTCGCGGCCCGAGAGCTGCTGCAGGTCGCTCAGCGGGTGGAGGAAGGCTTCGTTCGGGATGGCCGGCTGGATGTCGGTCGATTGCGCCTGCACCGATTTGTTGCAGACCGACGGAAACTCACCCAGTTCGTTGGTCATCCCGCCTTTTTGCCCGCCCATGCCATAGGCACAGGCCTTGCAGGTGTTGTGCGCAGTCAGCGCCTTGGCGGCCTTGCCAACGCCCATCCGGCGAATGGTGTCGACCGTGTAGAGCAGCTTTTTGGGGCCGCCGCCAACGATGCGCGGCCTGTCGTCGATAGTCATCGGATATCCTCACTTAGCAGAGCGTAACCAAAAGCGCGGTGGTTGTGGACCCCCACCCCTGTCCCCTCCCCCTAAGAATGGGGACGGAGACCAGAACACTGAGACTTGTGCTGGCGTCTCCCTCCCCCTTTTGAGGGGGAGGGGACAGGGGTGGGGGTCCGCAGCCACCAGTCTCTGATATGAACCATCGATGTCCTTTTTTGTCCGCTCCTTGTCCCGCCCCGGCCTTTCGGGCATCCTCGCCGCAGCCTACCTTCCGGCCATCATCCAGCCCACGAGGTCCAGATATGTCCGATACCGCCGTGCTCGTCATCGACGCCCAGGAGTCGTTCCGGCAGCGCCAGAACTGGTTCGAGACCGACTACGCCACTTACCTGAAGAACCAGCAGGCGCTGATCGATGGGGCGCGGGCCAGGGGCCATGCCGTCGTCCGCGTGCTGCATGTCGAACCCGAAGGCATCTTCTCGCTCGCATCCGGCTTCGTTCGTCCGCTCGCCGAACTGCAACTGACGCCCGATGCGGAATTCCATAAGACCCGGCACTCGGCGCTGGTCGGATCCGGCCTCGATGTCTGGCTTACCGAGCACGGCATCCGCCGTCTGATCGTCTCGGGCATCCGCACCGAGCAATGCTGCGAAACCACCACCCGGCACGCCTCCGATCTCGGCTGGCAGGTCGACTACGTCACCGAAGCCACCCATACCATGGCACTGACCGACAAGACCGGCCGCACCTGGAGTGTCGAGGAACTGAAGGCCCGCACTGGCGCCGTGCTCGATGGCCGTTTCGCCCGGGTCTGCACCATCGCCGAGGCGCTGGCCGGCGCATCCAAGGCTGCCGCATGAGTGACGCGCCGCGTCGGATCCCGGTCTATGTCGTCTTGCCGGCGCGAACGCTGCTGCTCGATGTTGCAGGGCCGATGGAGGCCTTGCGCAAGGCTAACCAGCTGCAGTCAGAGGCCCTGTTCGACGTCCGCTATATCGGCGCCCTGCCCGAGGTCACCAGCTCGATCGGCCTCGTGGTCAGCGGCATCGAGCCACTGCCCGAGGCGATCGAGGACCACGCCATGGTGGTGCTCTCAGGCGATACCGAGCTGATCCTCGGCGCCGAACGGCTGGGGTCGATCGAAGCGCCACTGCAGGGCTCGGACGAAATCGTCGCCTGGCTGCGCCGCCACATCCGCCCCGGCATCCGGCTGGTTTCGATCTGCTCGGGCGCCTTGCTCGCGGCCCGCGCCGGCCTGCTCGACGACCATGCCTGCACCACGCATTTTACCGATTGTGCGCTGCTCGCCGAAACCGCGCCCAGCGCCCGCGTACTGGAGAACCGGCTCTATGTCGAGGATCGCGAGCGCTATACCAGCGCCGGCATCACTGCCGGCATCGACCTGATGCTCCATATCATCGGCCAGCTGACGAGCCCGGCGACCGCCTCCGCGGTGGCGCGCTTCCTCGTCGTCTACCTGCGTCGCGCCGGCACGGATCCGCAGCTATCGCCGTGGCTCGAGGGGCGCAACCATATCCACCCGGCGATCCACAGGGTGCAGGACGCCATCACCGCCGACCCGGCGCGCGACTGGTCGCTCGACACCCTGGCCGACATCGCCTTCGCCAGCCCGCGCCATGTCTCGCGGCTGTTCAACGAACACGCAGGGATGAGCATCCCCGACTATGTCAACCGGTTGCGCGTCGCGCTGGCCCAGCAACTGCTGAGCGAAACCCGCCTCGACATCGAGCGGATCGCTGAGCGCACCGGCTTCGCCTCTTCCCGCCAGCTCCGCCGCGCCTGGGGCCGGATCAACTCGACGCCTCCAAGCGCCGCGCGCGCACACTAGTTTCAGGGAACACGCGGTCCCCTTCGGCGTTACCCTCGGGTCGCTGCAGGAGAGCGCCGATGAATCCTTGGGCCAGCGTGACGCCACTGCCTCCGCCGATTCCGTTCGCCACCGGGTGGCTTCAACCGCCTGGCAAGCGGCGCTATGCTGCCCAGATGAGCGATCCCTTCGTTCTCATCACCAGCAACGATCTCGATGGGCTTCGTGCCGAACTGGCGCACAACCCCGAGCTTGCCCATGCGCGGCACCCAAGCGGTGCCTCACTGGTGGCCTGGGCCGCCTATATGGGCAATGTCGGCGCCATCTCGGCGGTGCGAGCTCATATCAGCGAGCTCGATCCACATGAGGCGATTATCCTCAACGATGGCGAGCGGCTGGAGGTGGCTCTGGCCGGCGGCTGGGACGCCAACGCGCTCTCCGCCGACGGCTTCACGCCGCTCGGCCTCGCCGCCTTCTTCGACAATGCCGAAGCGTTCGAACTGCTGCTGCCGCTGACCCGCGATGTCAACGAAGCGGCGAAGAACCCGCAGCAGGTGGCCGCCATCCATGCGGCGACCGCCAAGCGCAACGCGGCCATGGTGGAAAAACTGCTGCGCGCCGGCGCCGACCCCAACCAACAACAGGCGGACGGTTTCACCCCGCTGCATGCTGCCGCCATGCACGGTGACGCGGCTATCGCCGGCCTGCTGCTGCTGTTCGGCGCCAACCCCGGACAGCTGACCGCCAAGGACCGCTCGGCCGCGAGCTATGCTCGCGAGGGTGGCCACGAGTGGCTGGCGGCGCGGCTGGAGCAGCTTTCGCCGCACTGAGGGTACGCGTCGACCGCTCACCCCAACGGCGAGCGCCTCTGGCGCTCGTCCGTGACGCGCCAGGCGGGGGAGGATTACGCTCACCCCAACGTTACGGCGATTTAATGTGAAGCGCACAATGCCGATGCTATCGTCCGCGCCGTTCTGCCCCTGATCCGGCTGGGGCACATCTCGTTTAGGATTCGGTCGCTTGTTCAGGCAATTGCTGCTTTCGCTCGTCGTCATAGGAGCGGCCGCGGTCGCTTACGTCTTCTTCGTGCCCGGCGCATCGGAGACGCTGGCCCGCTTCGGCATCACCCTGCCCTTCGGCGAGCCTGCCGCAGCGGCGACCGGGCCGGCCGGCACACCCGGCCAGCAGCAGGCCACCGGCCAGCGCGGCCCCGGCAGCGGTGGTGGCGGCCCGGGCGGCGGGCGCGGCGGCAATCGCACCATGGTGGTGGTCACCGCGCCGGTGCTGCTCGCGACCATCAACGACAAACTGACTTCGATCGGCGAGGGCGCCGCGGCGCATTCGGTTACCGTGGTCTCACCGGCCAGCGGCACGCTTGCCGAACTGACGGTCCGCCCCGGCGACGCAGTCACGGCAGGCGCAGTGATCGGCCGCCTCGATGCCGATGCCGAGCGGATCGCCCAGGAACGCGCCAAACTCGCCTTTGATGACGCGCAGACGGCGCTCGATCGCACCAACGAACTGGCCAAGGCCAATAACACCACGACGGTACAGGTCGCGGCGGCGCAACTGGCGGTCAACAACGCCCGGCTCGAACTGCAGAACGCCGATCTGGCGCTGCAGAAGCGCACTATCTCGACACCGATCGCCGGCACGGTCGGCCTGTTCCAGGTCAGCGCCGGCAACACCGTGACCTCGCAGAGCGTCGTTACCACCATCGAGGATACCTCCCACATTCTCGTCAGCTTCTGGGTGCCAGAGCGCTATGCCTCAGCCATCACCGAGGGCATGCCGCTGACCGCAGCAGCCGTGGCGCTCCCCGGCCAGACCATTGCCGGCGAAGTCAGCGCCGTTGACAACCGCATCGATCCGGCGAGCCGCACCCTGAAAGTCGAGGCCGCCATCCCCAACGACGCGGGCCGGCTCAGGCCTGGCATGTCGTTCTCGGTTTCCATGACTTTCGCGGGCGAAACGTTCCCTTCGGTCGATCCCCTGGCCATCCAGTGGTCGAGCGCCGGCAGTTACTTGTGGAAGTTCGTCGAGGGTAAGGTCGAGCGCGTCCCGGTCGAGATCATCCAGCGCAACTCCGACGGCGTGCTGGTGAAGGCTGAACTGGCCGAGGGCGACCAGGTCGTGACGCAGGGCGTGCAGCAGCTGACCGCCGGAGCGAGCGTGCGGTTGCTGGATGATTCGGCTGGTGGTGAGGGCAGCGAAGGTCGGAAGCGGCCGGCAGAGGCTTCGGTGAACCCGTCATGACGACGACTGAGAAAGACGGCCCCCTCCCATCCTCCCCCACAAGGGGGGAGGTGCCGCATCGAGTGTTGAGCACGATCGAGCCACACGCTCGACTCTTCACCTCCCCCTTCATGGGGGAGGCCGGGAGGGGGCCGTCTCTCTCCGTCGACTACCTGGGAGGCACCGCATGAGCATCCAGACCCAGAACGAGCGCGGTGGCGCCATTGCCGGGCTGTTCGTCCGCCGGCCGGTGCTGGCAATCGTCGTCAGTTGCCTGATCATCGTCGCCGGCCTCGCCGCCTTCTTCGGCGTCGAGATCCGCGAGCTGCCCAGCGTCGAGCGGCCGACGCTCTCCATCTCCACCAGCTTCCCCGGCGCCGCCGCGGAAACCGTCGACCGTGAAATCACCTCCGCCATCGAGGGCGTGGTGGCGCGCATCCAGGGCGTCGCGTCGATCTCGTCGGATTCGTCCTATGGCCGCAGCCGCGTTTCGATGACCTTCAACGACGGCACCAACCTCGATAACGCCACCTCCGATATCCGTGACGCGCTCGGCCGCATCACCAACCGGCTGCCTGATGGCGCCGAAACCCCGACCATCGTCAAGGCCGACGCCAACGCCCAGGCCATCATCCAGCTGGCCGTAACCTCCGATACGATGAGCAAGGACGAGTTGACCGAGCTGGTCGAAAACACCATCTCCGAGCGGCTCGCCGCGGTGACCGGCGTTGCCGACGTGCAGATCAACGGCACGCAGAACCGCAGTTTCGAGATCGACGTCGATCAGGTCAAACTCGCAAGCCTCGGCTTGACGGTGGGCGATATCCGCAGCGCTCTCTCGACCATCGCGTTCGACAGCCCCGCCGGCTCGCTCAACGGCACCAACCAGAACATCGCCATCCGCGCCATCGCCGAGGTCAACACCCCCGAGGCATTCGAAAACATCGTCATCAAGGGCACCACAAGGCTCGGCGACGTCGCCAGCGTGGTGTTCTCACCCGCTGCCGCCAGTTCCGGCCTCCGCAGCGACGGCAAATCGGGCATCGGGCTCGGCATCGTCCGCCAGGCCCAATCCAACACCATGCAGATCTCCGAAGGCGTGAAGGCCGCCGTCGCCGAACTGAAGACCACCCTGCCCCCCGGCGTCGATATCAAGATCTCCTCCGACGAGTCGGTGTTCATCGCCGGCGCCGTGCACGAGGTCGAGCGCTCACTGCTGATCGCCGTGGTCGGTGTCATCGTCATCATCTTCCTGTTCCTGCTCGATTGGCGCGCCACCATCATCCCCGCGGTCACCATGCCGGTGGCGCTGATTGGCACGGTTGCCGGAATCTATGCGTTCGGATTCTCACTCAACATCCTGACTCTGCTAGCTTTGGTGATCGCCACCGGCCTCGTCGTCGACGATGCGATCGTCGTACTCGAAAACATCACCCGCCGGCGCGGCATGGGGCTGGGCCCACGTGCCGCCGCGGTGCTCGGCACCCAGGAAGTGTTCTTCGCCGTTGTAGCGACGACGCTCACGCTGGCCGCGGTGTTCATCCCGATCTCGTTCCTGCCGGGCCAGACAGGGCTGCTGTTCCGCGAGTTCGGCTTCACCCTTGCCATCTCGGTGGGGCTGTCGGCGGTCGTGGCATTGTCGCTGGCGCCGATGATGGCGTCGCGCATGCTGAAGCCGCATGTCGAGAGGCCGCCCAACCTGCTCGAGCGCTTCGGCGGCGTGCTTGCGGGGCTGTACCGACGCACCCTGAAGCTGGCGCTCGACAACCCGCTGGTGGTGATCGTCATTGCGCTGCTGTTCGCCGGCGCCGCCTGGGCGGTGTTCGGCACGCTGAAGCAGGAACTCACTCCGCCAGAGGATCGTGCCCAGGTCGCCATCAGTGTCAGCGCGCCGGCGACCGTCAGCCTCGATTTCACTCGCACCCAGATGCAGAAGATCGAGGAGATGCTGCAGGCCTATAAGGATAGCGGCGAGGCAACGAGCATCTTCTCGATATCCGGCTTCGGCTCGAATACCAATTCCGGCTTCATCATCATGACGCTGGCCGATTGGGAGCACCGCACCCGCTCGCAGCAGCAGATCGCCGCCGAGATCACCCAGCAGCTGGTGCGGGTGCCGGGCGTCCGCGCCAATATCCGGCAGGGCAACAGCCTCGGGGTCCGCGGCGGCGGCTCCGGCCTGCAGTTCGCGCTGCTCGGCGATAACTATGCCACCCTCTCCGACGCCGCCAACAAAGTGAAGGCGGAACTGGAAAAGGATGAGAAATGGGGCCGCGTCTCGGTCAACTACGAGACCACGCAACCGCAGATGACGCTCACCATCGACCGCGAGAAGGCGGCGCAACTGGGCATCGATATCAACGGCCTCGGCACCACCATGCAGGCGATGATCGATGGGTCCGATGTCGGCACGGTGTTCATAAACGATGCCAGCTACTCGGTCCGCATGCTCTCGACCTCGAGCCCGGTGAACGACCCCGGCGACCTCGAGTCGATCTTCATCAAGACCACTGATGGCCGCTATGTGCCGATGTCGACCATCGCCTCACTGACCGAGGCGCCGATCGCGCCATCGCTGGGCCGCGAGCAGCAACGTCGTGCGGTGACCGTCACCGCGGCGCTGACCGATGGCTTCGCGCTCGGCGACGCCTACAACGAGGCCGTGGCGCTGGCCCAGCCGCTCCTGCCCGATGGCGCAACCATCGTGCCGATGGCCGAAGCCAAGACCCTGGGCGAGAGCAATAACGGGCTGCTGATCACCTTCGGCTTCGCGCTGATCGTCATCCTGCTGGTACTGGCGGCGCAGTTCGAGAGCGTCTGGAGTGCCATCATCGTCATGGCGACAGTGCCGTTCGGCCTCGCCTGCGCGGTGTTCGCCATGCTGCTGACCGGAGTGACGCTCAACGTCTACAGCCAGATTGGCCTGGTGCTGGTGGTTGGCATCATGGCCAAGAACGGCATCCTGATCGTCGAGTTCGCCAACCAGTTGCGCGACCGCGGTCAATCGGTGCGCGAGGCGGTGGAGAACTCCGCCAATATTCGGCTGAGGCCAGTGGTGATGACCATGATCGCCACGGTGCTTGGCGGCGTGCCGCTGATCATCGCCGGCGGCGCCGGCTCGGAGGCCCGCGCGGCGCTCGGCTGGATCATGGTGGGCGGGCTCAGCCTCGCGGCCGTCGCGACGCTCTACCTGACGCCGGTCGCCTACCTGCTGCTGGCCCGGTTCAGTAAACCCAAGGCGCTCGAAGAAGAGCGGCTACGCCGGGAACTGGCGGCTGCCGATGCAGTGGAGGCAGATGCCCATCCGGCTCCGGCGGAGTAGGCGAAGCATCGTGGCTCCGCACGCCCCCCTCCCTGGCGAAAACTAAGCACTTAGCTGCGCTACGCCTCAGAAATCGTAAGAGGAGATACTTGGGGGCACGATAATGTCGCACCACTTTGAGGGTGCGGCGGACAAGTCGAAGGGCGCAGGGGAGCCAACCGGCCTGCGCCCTTCTTCAGTTCTGATCGGGGCGAGATCAGAACGAGTACACAGTCAACTGCGCACCGCTGCGGCCAACGGCGTAGATGTTGCCGACGCCGGCGCCGGAGCGCTGAAGTTCGGCGACCATCTTGCTGCTGCCACCCAGCACGCGCTGCAGAACCTGCACCTTCTTGCTGGCAATCACCGTCTGCACCACCTTGGCCTTGAGGTCAGGGCATAGCCGGACCTTGACCACCTTGATGCCCTTGACGTTGGCAAGCACGGCGCGGTTGAGCTGCATCTGCTTGACCTGCGCAATCACCTGCTTTGCGTCGTTCACGTTGCAGGCGCGGTTCATACCGAACCCACCGCCGCCACCGCCGGCCACGATCACCCGACCCGGGCCTCCGGGACCTCCGGGACCGCCGGGGCCACCAGGACCGCCGGGGCCACCAGGACCGCCAGGACCACCAGGGCCTCCCGGACCACCAGGGCCACCCAGGTCGATATCGATGTCACCGATATTGATCAGGTTGCTCAGGTCGAGATCGAGCAGGTTGCTCAGGTCGAGGTCGGACAGGATGTCGCCGAGCTCGAGATCGGAGAGGATACCGCCGACGTCGAGATCGAGGTCGGACAGGATACCGCTCAGGTCGAGATCGGTGAGCGACACCAGGTCGGTAATGTCGCCCAGATCGAGCAGGCCGATATCACCGATATCGCCCAGGTCGAGCAGTCCAATGTCGGTCAGATTGAGCAGGTCGAGGTCTCCGAGCTCGAGCACATCGGTGACGCCATTGAGGATGCCGCCATCGAGGATGTCGCTGATGTTGAGCCCCTGCAGCAGATCGTCGCCGCCGAGCAGGTTGAGACTGTTCAGCAGACCTTCGTCGCCGTTGAGGATATCACCGACAAACAGGCCGTTCAGCACGCCGTCATCCCCGCCGAGCAGCCCGTTCAACACGCCGTCATCGCCGTTGAGGATCCCGCCGACATCGAGGCCGTCGAGCAGCCCGCTGCCGCCTCCATTGAGGATGCCGCCGACATCGAGACTGTCGAGCAGCCCGTCATCAAAGTTGAGGATGCCGCCGATGTTGTTCAGGACACCCTCGTCACCGTTGAGGATGCCACCGACGCCGTCCCCGAGCAGCCCATTCAGCACACCGTCGTCGCCGTTGAGGATGCCGCCGACGCCGTCCCCGAGCAACCCGTTCAGCACACCCTCGTCACCGGTGAGAATGTCGCCGACGCCGTCGCCGAGCAGGCCATTCAGCACGCCATCGTCGCCGCTGAGGATGCCATCGCCGAGCAGACCGTTGAGCAGGCCATCATCGCCATTGGCGATACCGCCGAGGTCGCCCAAGAGGCCATCCTCACCGTTGAGGATACCGTCGCCAAGCAGGCCGTTCAGCAGGCCATCGTCGCCATTGCCGATACCGCCGAGGTCGCCCAGCAAGCCATCCTCGCCATTGAGGATGCCGTCGCCGAGCAGGCCGTTCAGCAGACCATCGTCGCCATTGCCGATACCGTCGCCCAGGACGTCTCCGAGCAGACCGTCATCACCGTTGAGGATGCCGTCACCGAGCAGCCCATTCAGCAGGCCATCGTCGCCATTGCCGATACCGTCGCCCAGGATGTCGCCGAGCAGTCCGTCATCACCGTTGAGGATGCCGTCACCGAGCAGCCCGTTCAGCAGGCCATCGTCGCCGTTGCCGATGCCGTCGCCCAGGATGTCGCCGAGCAGTCCGTCGCCGTTACCGATGCCGTCGCCGAGAACATCGCCGAGTAGCCCGTCACCGTTGCCGATGCCGTCGCCCAGGACGTCGCCGAGCAGTCCGTCGCCATTGCCGACGCCGTCGCCCAGGATATCGCCGAGCAGTCCGTCGCCATTGCCGATGCCGTCGCCCAGGACGTCGCCGAGCAGTCCGTCGCCATTGCCGACGCCGTCGCCCAGGATATCGCCGAGCAGACCGTCGCCATTGCCGACGCCGTCGCCCAGGATATCGCCGAGCAGACCGTCGCCATTGCCGACGCCGTCGCCCAGGATATCGCCGAGCAGACCGTCGC